>Ga0209212_1003454_pt1 | contig 20856 bp, 25 predicted proteins | sample RifGroC2_FD_183996 | JGI IMG/M metagenome (GOLD analysis project Ga0209212, IMG submission 183996) | Groundwater microbial communities from Rifle, Colorado, USA - Groundwater C2 (SPAdes) (version 2) | ecosystem: Environmental > Aquatic > Deep subsurface > Groundwater | place: Rifle, Colorado... | reverse complement strand
AGAACCAAATCAACCCCGGCCTTTAAGTTTTCAACGATAAAAGTGGTTCTTAAGTCGTTGACCGAATAGCTTGGGATTTCTGCCCTTTGCATGTATCTGTCAATGGCGGCCCTGATATTTCTGACCGCCAATGGCTTGCCGTTTTTACTGACGAAAACGTAGGGAGAATCAGCCTTGGGCCTATTTGCCAGATAACCATTAAGGGCGTCCTTGGCCGGGGAATTTAGAGGGATTGTTCGCTCCGGTTGGGTGGCGTAAGCCTCGATTTTAGCAGTGTCTCCCTTGACATTTTCAAGCTTGAGGTTGGCTACTTCCGAAATCCTCATTCCCGTTTGTAAAATAAGCTCGACAATCGCCGCAATTCGACTGTCACCCCTGACCACATCTCTCAAGGCGCGATACTCAAGCTGGGAAAGAAATTTGGGAAGGGAGATTTCTATTTTGGGGTGGGCGACGTTGGCCGAAGGGTCGGTAATGATGTGATTCTCGGCCAGGAGCCATCGAAAGAAAGTTTTGACGGCATTCAGTTTTCTGGAAACACTCTTGGGGGTGTATTTTTCAGAAAGAAGCGTATCCCGGAAAGCTTCCAAGTCGTCCGGCCTAACCTGATCGACCAGGACTTTGTTTCGGCCCTGAAGGAAGGAAACTAACTGTTCAAGGTCTGCTCTATAGGCCAAGACGGTGGCGGGCGAGCGACCCTTTTCTTTCAAGCTTTCTACGAACTTCGGAAGCAGACTTTTAAGCGGTTCTTGTGTCATAATCTAGTTAAGACTTTCGTCAAAATCCAATGGGGCAGCGTGTAGGCTAGAACTATATAGTATCATAATTTTTTCCCAGGTCAATATATTATAAGACTAGTGTCTTTCAAGGTTCTTGCCGAAGGCAAGGTTCTTATGAGATATCAATGAGGAAAAATATTTTTTGGGATAAAGCTAAAGTTAAACTTAAGTCCTATTACCTTTATGTAGGACTATTTTTGGGTTTTCTTTTTCTCCTTTCGCTAGTCAGGAACGTTTCAAAAATAGCCGATGCCGAGAAAAGGATTAGTAAAGCTCAAGAGAGAGTGGAAAAGTTAAGAAAAGAAAACGAAGAGACGGAAAGAAGGTTAGCCGAAGTAAAAGGCGAGGAATACATCGAAAAACAACTCAGGGACAAACTCGGCTTGGCCAAAGAGGGGGAGATCGTCGTGGTTTTGCCGGATGAAGAGACCTTAAGAAAAATTGCACCCGGTATTGCCGAAGAAGAAGACGTCCTTCCCGACCCCACCTGGAAGAAGTGGCTGAAGTTGTTTTATTGAGATATAATATACCCGTTCGTTTACATGCGGGGTAGTGTACGGCTGCACGGAAGGCTCGAAAGAAATGGGCCCTTTAAGGAGTGATTCTTAAAGAGAACTTGGCTATATCGGTGGATGCCTTAAAAATAAGGTTAATACCGAGGGAACCCGAAAGGGACTCCGTAGAGACTATACGCCAAGCCCCAAATTAATTCTGGGTGATGATATAGTCCGACACTCGTAGTAATACGAGAAACTGTGCATAATCTTCCAGGCCAGGTTCAACTCCTGGCCCCGCAACACGGTAAAATTTTTGAAAAAGGAGGTGGGAAGTCAGGAATATGTTTTCAAGAGAAATTAATCGAGGACGAGAGGGGGCGAACGATTCGGTTCTCCCTCCCGATGAAATTGAGGTAGACCTGGATCCAGAAGGTCTTGAGAGTTTTGTAAGCTATGATGAACAGGCTCCTCAACCACCTGGACCAGCCGGTCGTTCATATCGTGGTGAATTCGAAGACTAAGCCTTTTGTTTTTTAGAGCCAGCGTAGCTCAGTGGTAGAGCGTTCGTTTCATAAGCGAAATGTCAGAGGTTCAATCCCTCTCGCTGGCACCTCAGTTCTTCCTCTTTAGCCTCAATGATGGTAAAATCACGATGATATGGCCAAAAAAAGGGTTTTATCAGGTATTCGGGCAAGCGGCCGCCTACATTTAGGAAACTATTTAGGTGCGGTCTCCGGTATGCTGGCTCTTCAGGATAACCCCGAATACGAGACCTTCTATATGGTGGCCGACCTTCACACTTTGACGACCCCTTATGACCCCAAGACTCTCAAAAACGACGTTCACGAAGTTGTCTTGGATTATTTGGCCGCAGGGCTCGACCCTGAAAAATCTACCATTTTTGTCCAGTCCCAAGTTCCAGAGCACATCGAACTTTCATATCTTTTTTCGACGGTTGTTTCCATTGCCCGAATGCAGCACCTGCCTACCTATAAAGACAAAGTCAAACAATACCCGGAGAATAATACAATTGCCCTTCTTTATTATCCGGTTCTGATGGCGGCCGACATTCTGGTTTATAAAGCCGATTCGGTCCCGGTCGGCATTGACCAAGAGCCGCACCTTGAGGTTGCCCGCGAGATTGCCAGAAAGATGAACTTAGAGTACGGAACCAATTTCCCCGAACCCAAAAGATTTGCCACCAAAGGGGAATATATCCCGGCCCTGACGGGGGAAGGAAAGATGAGCAAGAGCGTTGAAGGAAGCTTTATTAACCTTACCGATGGCCTCGAGACTATCAAAAAAAGGCTGGCGGGGGCGCCCACCGATTCTGGCAAGGGAGAGACGGTTCCCGAAAAAGGCGGGGTTGCCAATCTTCTTTCCTTGGTGGAGCTTTTCGAAGGAAAAGAAAAAAGGGAGGAATATGAGAAAGCGTACACGGGGGCTGGAATAGGCTATTCCGAGCTCAAAGAGGACCTAGCCAAAGCCATATATGGGGAACTCAAACCGATTCAAGAAAGAAGAAAGAAGTTTGAGGAAAACCCTTCTTTGGTCGATAAAATCCTGGCCGAAGGATCAGCCAGAGCCAGACAAGTTGCCGGAGAAACTCTGGAAGAAATCCGAAAAGCGATGGGCCTTATTTAAATGGACGAGATTACAATTAATGATTTTTCTAAGATAGAAATAAGAGTCGGTAAAGTCGTTGAGGCAACTTTGGTCCCCGAAAGCTCAAAACTGATTAAATTAGGGGTCAGTTTTGGGGAGAGTGGAGAAAGAACCGTTTTTGCCGGGATAAAGGCCTGGTATCAGCCGGAAGATTTAGTCGGCAAGAACTTTGTTTTTGTCTATAATCTCAAACCCAAGCCGATGATGGGAGAGCTGTCCCAGGGAATGATGATGGCGGCGGAAGATGAGGGCGAGAAAGAGTGCGTTCTTCTAATTCCCGATAAAGATATTCCCGAAGGCACAAGAGTTCACTAATTTTTACCCAAACTGCCCCAGAGGTGTTATAATTTACGGCCATGGCCAAAGAAAAAAGATTCCAATTTAAACTTAAAATAAACCTCTGGACGGTACTTTTGGGCTTTTTTCTTCTTCTTTTTATCCTCCCTTTATTTTTTTCGGCGGTTGACATGAAGGGTTCAAGCGAAAAATTGGATATTTCCCAGGCGCTAACTGATATAAAAGAGGAGAAGGTGGAGAAGATTCTGGTCGAGAACGAGAGAATAGTTTTAACCTACAAAAGCGGGGAAGCGAAATATACCGTCAAAGAGCCAAACGAGAACTTTTCTGACCTTCTTGATAAAGCCGATATTGACCCGACCAAGGTTAACTATAGCGTGGTGGACCAGACATTGACCAAGGTTTTTGGCGAGGTTTTAAGTATCGTTTTGCCCCTGGGGCTAATGGCCGCTTTCTTCTTCTTTATTCTTCGAGCCCAAAATAAAGGAGCGCAGGATATTTTCTCCTTCGGCCGCTCCCGCGCCAAGCTTTTTGCCAAAGGAAAACAGTCGATTACTTTTAACGACGTTGCTGGTGTCGAGGACGCCAAAAAAGAGCTCGAGGAGGTAGTGGATTTCTTAAAAAATCCGGCCAAGTATCGAAAAATAGGAGCGAGGACTCCTAAAGGGGTACTTCTTTTTGGTCCGGCAGGAGTAGGGAAGACTCTTCTCGCTAGGGCGGTTGCCGGTGAAGCCGGAGTCCCATTCTTTAGTATGGCGGGAAGCGAATTTATGGAAATGCTCGTAGGTGTTGGGGCAAGTCGAGTTCGGGATCTTTTTTCTCAAGCCAAGGCCAGCGCCCCCTCGATCATTTTTATAGACGAAATTGATGCTATCGGCAGACAAAGGGGCAAGGGGTTTATGGGGGGGCACGACGAAAGAGAACAAACCCTAAACCAGATTTTGGTTGAAATGGACGGGTTTACACCGAACGATGCTGTTTTGGTCATCGCGGCTACAAATCGCGGCGACTTACTCGACCCAGCCCTTTTAAGGCCGGGGAGATTCGATAGACGTGTGGTTCTGGATATGCCAGACAAAGAAGGCAGATTTGCGATTTTAAAAATTCACGCCAGAGGCAAGAAATTTGCCAAAGGCATTAATTGGGGGAGGGTTTCCGATAGAACCGTCGGATTTTCCGGCGCGGACCTTGAAAACATGCTAAATGAAGCAGCCATATTAGCGGCCAGAGACAACCAAACCCAAATTGAAGAAAAGGATATTGAGGAGGCGGCAACCAAAGTGAAGCTAGGGCCCGCCAAGAAAAAGCTCCAAACCGAGGAGGATAGAAAAATAACCGCCTATCATGAAGCAGGCCACGCCATTGTTACCCACATTCTTCCCAAGATGGACCCGGTACATAGGATTTCGATAGTTGCCAGGGGAATGAGCCTGGGACACACCCTTATTCCCCCGGCGGCAGACAGGACCCATGAAACAAAAAGCAGAATCGTAGAGCAAATAACAGCCATGTTAGGGGGAAGAGCCGCCGAAGAGGTTGTTTTTAACGAAATGACTTCGGGGGCTCAAAATGACATTTCCCAAGCCACTAAACTAGCTCGAGCCATGGTCATTGAGTGGGGGATGAGTGAATTAGGACCGATTAATTTGGGCCCCGAGATGGGACTTGGAGATTTCGGCCAACTCGAATGGTATGAACAGTCTCCGGTTTCCCAGGCGATGCAGGAGAGGGTAGACAACGAAGTCAAGAAGATTGTTGATGCATGCTATAAAGAAGCTCTAAAGATCGTTAAAGCAAAAAGGAAGACTCTTGATAATGTGGTTGTCAAGCTTATGGAAAAAGAAACTCTCGATAAGGAAGAATTCGAGAAGATTGTTGGTACAAAAAAGGTAGTAAAATAGGTTTGTGGGTAAACTAATTTTGATCGACGGCAATGCCATTCTTCATCGGGCATTCCATGCTCTTCCACCCTTAACCACCAAGCGCGGAGAACCGATTAATGCCGTTTATGGGCTAATCTCCATGCTTCTGAGGGTTATTGCCGACCTTAAACCCACCCATATTGCCGTTTGCTTTGATGAGAAAGAGCCAACTTTCCGTCACAAGGAATTCGCTCCCTATCAGGCCCAGAGGCCGGCCATGGCCGACGAGCTTTCCGGCCAATTCGAAAAAGCCAGAAGGGTAATTGAAGCTTTTGGAATTCCAATCTATTCAAAATCGGGATTTGAGGCGGACGATGTCATTGGTACCCTGGCCGGGGAAGCCAAAGAAGACGTAGTCGTTGTCACGGGGGATAAAGATATCCTCCAGCTGGTGGGGGGGAGGGTAAAAGTCTATCTGCCGATTGCCGGACTCTCCTCGGCTAAGTTAATGGGGGAAGACGAGGTAAAAGAAAAATTGGGGGTTTTCCCAAAACAAGTCGCGGACTACAAAGCCTTGGTTGGAGACCCATCAGATAACTATCCTGGCGTCGCCGGCATCGGTCCAAAAACGACAACTTCTCTCCTGGAAAAGTACAAAGACTTGGATGGAATTTATGCTCATTTAGAGGAAATTTCCCCTTCAGTTCGGGATAAATTAATCAAAGGAAAAGACGAGGCAAAACTCTCATTGAGATTGGCAACCATCGTTAAAGATGTTCCGGTAAAACTTGACATTGAAGCCTGTGGCAAGTGGGACGTTGACTCCCAAGGGGTCCTTAATCTATTCTCAAAGTTCGGTTTTAAGACTCTAACCGAAAGAGTTAAGAAGGTAGGAAAAAGTTTGGATGACGAGAAACAAATGCCCCTACTCTAAAAAATGAAAATAGCTTTAGTCCATGATTATATAAGGGAGTACGGGGGAGCGGAAAGAGTTTTAAAAACCCTAACCGAGATTTTCCCCAACGCCCCCATTTATACCGCTTTTAGAGTTAGGGGCTCAACTGCGGACAAAGAATTTAACGGCAAAAAAATAGTTGAAAGTTTTCTAGCTCCGATTCTTAAGATAGATAATTTTTATAGCCCATTAAGATTTTTGACTCCACTGATTTGGAAAAGTTTTGATTTGGCCAAATATGATTTGGTCATAACTTCAGCCGGCTGGTATGTCACCAGGGGGTTTAAAGTTGGGCCGAAGACAAAAGTCATCTGTTATTGCCACACGCCTCCTCGGTGGCTTTACGGTTATCAACAAAGTATCAAATTTACCAAATATTGGCCGGTAAAAATATATGCGGCCATCGTTGGGCATTTTATAAGGATGTATGACTTCGCCACGGCTCAAAAAGTGAATTACTTCATCGCCAATTCAAAAAATGTTGCCGCCAGGATTGAAAAATTTTACCGCAGGAACTCACGAGTAATTTATCCGCCGGTTGAAGTTGAGAAGATAATTGAGGCGACTAAAAATCTTAAAAAAGAGGACTACTTTTTGATTGTCTCAAGGCTCGTTGGCGCCAAAGGGCTCGAGGAGGCCGCGGGGCTGGCCAGGAAACTCAATTTCAAACTTAAGATAGTTGGCGAAACCTATGGATTTGTCGACGTTAAGAGGCAGCTTGAAAAGCAGAGTGGGGGAAACATAGAACTTTTAGGAAGGGTTTCGGACGAAAAACTTTACGGTCTTTATGGAAGGGCAAAGGGTTTTCTGGCTTTGGCCAAAGACGAAGATTTTGGCATGGCGGTGGTCGAGGCGCAGGCAGCCGGAACGCCGGCTATTGCCTTTAACGGGGGAGGGTTTAGAGAGTCGGTTGTTGATGGGATTACCGGACTATTGATAGATGGGATAGACGAGAAAACAATAAGGAAGGCAATTGAGAGATTTAACAAAATTAAATGGGATAGAAGCAAGCTTATCAATAATGCCAAAAAGTTTTCCAAAAGCAGATTCAAAAAAGAAATAGTGGATTTCGTTAATAAACATGCCGGAATTACCAGAGGTTGAAACAATTAAGCGAGATTTGTCAAGGCTGATTGTTGGCAGAAAAATATTAGGCCTTAGTACCGACTCGCCGAAGCAAGTCAAGCCGTCTTTCGAAGTGGTCAAAAAGGTGGTGGTTGGTGCCAGCATTGATAAAATTGAAAGACGGGCCAAGCTTCTCCAATTTTTTCTTGCCAACGGAGAAATTTTGGCCATTCACCTGAAGCTGACGGGCCGACTTTTAGTCAGGAAAAAGGGTACTCCGCCAGACTCCTGGCAGCATATCTGTCTTTCCTTAAGCGGAGGAAAAGAACTTCGCTTTGCCGATTTGCGCAAGTTCGGCTGGCTCAAGCTCCTGAAAAATGAGGCCGAATTGGAAAAGTTATTGGCGACTTTTGGCCCCGAACCCTTAGACGGGCTTAGCCCCAAAGAGTTTCAAACGATTCTTGCCTCAACTTCCCGACCAATTAAAATTGTCCTTATGGACCAGGCAAAAATCGCCGGCGTTGGCAATATTTATGCCTGCGACGCCTTGTTCCTGGCCAAAATTTATCCTCGTCTCGCCGCCAACCAATTAAAAAAAGAAGAAGGACGAAGATTACTTGAGGCCGTCAAGAAAGTCCTCAGAGCCGGAATCAAATACCGCGGCGCCTCCGATCAATACTATTTGGATGCCTTGGGACACAAAGGTTTGTATCAAGAGCATTTCTTGGTTTATAACCGGGCCGGCAAAAAGTGTTTGCGGGGCCATGAGAAGATAGAAAAAATTAAGCTCGGTGGCCGCGGAACATATTTTTGCCCTGTTTGCCAGAAATAATTTTAGTTTTTGTAGTGGGTGTAAAGACCGCAGAGTTTTTCCGCAGTTTTTTCAGCAGTAAAGCTTCGGGCATATTTGTAAGTGCTTAACGAAAGATCGAGGTAACCTTGAGGATTTGATAATATTTCCTTAATTTTTTCTGCAATTCTTCTTGGATTTTTATCGCACAAAAATCCGGTTTTATCATCTATAACAATTTCTTCAAGGCCGGAGTTTTTGAGTGCAATAATGGGTATTCCGGAGGCCATCGCTTCAAGAACTGATATTGGCATTACTTCGCTTATCGATGTGGTGACAAACAGATGAACAGATTTATATATTTCAGGAATTAGTTTTCTATCAATTATTCCCATATAGGTGATATTATCTAAAAGTCTTAATTTAAATGTCTGGTCAAGCATTTTTTGGAATAATAGTCCTGAACCCAATATTAAGAACTTAAAATTTGGAATAATTTTTTTGACCTCTTTTGCTACCTTAAGGAGGTGAAATGGGTTCTTTTCCCTATCCAACCTTCCTGTATAGACAAGCGATGGTATGCTGAGAGATTTCGGTTGAGGTTTGTTAAAGAAAAAATCCTCAACACCGTTATTTATAACGATTGTGTTTTTTACACCGTTTTTATTTAGTCTTTTTTCGGTATTTATGGAAGGGCAAATAATTTTTTTGGAGTACCTAGACATCCTTTTCAAATCATTAATTATGATTTTTGACGTTAGGTCATATCTATAGGGAAAATAATAATTTAAGTATTGCTCATACTGGGTGTGAGCCGTAAAAAAGAGCGGTTTACCCAGTTTTTCCGCTATCTGCGAGGCAACCCGGCCGATTATCAGCGGGTGGTGTGTGTGAACAATGTCTATTTTCAGTTTCTTGATTTTTTCGATAGGCCGAAACGGTATTCCCACTGGGTAGTTTTTAATTAACGGGTTGGGAAGAGAAGGATAGCGGATGACATCTTTATCTAAGTCTCTGTATCCGGGAAATGATGGAGCAAGAATATAAACCTTGTGGCCCAGTTTTCTTAAGGCGTGAGCCGTTGAAACGATATGGTAGGTTACCCCATTGGCTGTTGGCAAATATGACGCAGTTATGAATAAAATGCGCATAAGTTGTATTATACTTCTAGTCATGCTCGGGAGCAGTTCTTGGTTTATAACCGGGCCGGCAAAAAGTGCTTGCGGGGCCATGAGAAGATAGAAAAAATTAGGCTCGGCGGCCACGGCACCTACTTCTGCCCCGTTTGTCAACGGCCCTAGTCGGCGTTTCTCATCATGATTATTAAAATTCGTTTAACCGCCTTCAGAAACTTTAAAAGTAAACTTCTTGAGTTTTCGCCGGAAGTGACCGTCATTATTGGTCCAAATGCCTCCGGAAAGACCAATATCTTGGAAAGCCTTCATGTTCTTGCCACCGGAAAAAGTTTTAAGGCAAGACTGGAAGAAGAAATGGTCAATTACTCAAAGGATATTGCCAGAGTTAAAGGCAGGGTAAAAAAAGACGGAGAAACGGTCGACCTGGAAGCGGTTTTGACCAGGGGCCTGGTGGACGTGGGCGCATCAAGGCCGGAAAAAATTGCCAGGAAAAAATTATTCGTTAATGGGGTATCAAAAAGACTAATTGACTTTGCCGGAAACTTTAAGGTGACTATTTTTGGGCCCTGGGATCTTGACCTGGTGACCGAGTCGCCAAGTTTAAGACGCCGGTTTTTAGACAGCGTTTTATCCCAGGTTGACCGGGAATATCGAAGGGCAAGTCTTTCCTACGAAAAAGGTCTGAGACAGAGAAATAAACTCCTCTTAAGAATCAGGGAAGAGGGGACACCCCGCTCCCAACTTCTTTTTTGGGATAAACTGCTTATCAAAAACGGCGATTATCTTTCGAAAAAAAGGGAAGAATTGATTGAATTTATTAACAAAAATCCTTCCATCAACAAAGAAAAATTCGAGCTTGAGTACGACCGAAGTGCCATTTCCGAAGCAAGACTCGAACAGTACGCCGAAGAAGAAATTGCGGCCGCAACGACCCTGGTTGGCCCCCACCGAGACGACTTTATTTTTAAAGAAGACGAGCGAGACTTGGGGAGATTCGGTAGCCGTGGGGAACAAAGAATGGCCGTTCTCTGGCTTAAACTGGCCGAACTTACCTTCATCGAGAAAATATCGGGGGAAAGGCCGACCCTGCTTCTCGACGATATTTTATCGGAGCTGGACCATTCTCACCGGAAAGTGGTCATGAGGGTTTCGGCTAAACAGCAAACCATTATCACCACGGCCGACCCGCATTTTGTTCAAGATTTTAAAGGGGTGGAAAGAATTAAATTGAAGGTTTAAAATTAGGTTATGGAAATTGAAGAACCGGAGGTAACCTACAAGAAATTAAAAATAAAAGATTTCTGGAAGCGAGGAAGAACCACCAAGGTAGTGACAGTTTCCAGCGGTCCACTTCCTGAAGAAAAGGATCTACCTGCCACAAATCCAGCCAGGGAAAAAACACAAGGAGAGATAGAAGAGACTCCATCCCCAACTTATCCTACAGACAAGCTTCCTATAGATAGAGAGGTCCCCCTCGGAGGCGTGCCAAGAGGAAACCAGGATTAAATCGCCGCCTTGTAATTTCCGCAGAATTTGCAATAATTAATTTGCAATGTATGCCCCAAAGTTTGTCGTTTCCAATAAAATCTTGAAAAACGTCGGGGCAATTGAAGCCGCCAAAGAAATAATCGAAAACGCCCCCTTAGTGCCTATTTTCGAAAAGAAGTTCCAATCCGACGCCATCGTCAGAACCGTCTATCACGGCACCCACATTGAAGGGAACGACCTGACCCTAATACAAACAAAGAAGATACTCGAGGGACTGAACGTTTACGGCCGCCCCAGAGACATCCAGGAGGTGGTTAACTACCGAAATGTCGTCGGCCTTCTTGACGAACTTGCTTATACTCGGGGAGGCTATACCCCCGAGATACTCAAAGAAGTTCATAAAGCGACGGTTAACAAACTGGTGACCGAAGACAAAGTCGGCGTTTTTCGAACCAGCCAGGTGGTCGTTAAAGAAGAAGGAACGGGAGAGATTATTTTTTCTCCGCCCCCATTTGTTGAAGTGCCTTATCTTATCGAGGATTTTTTTGTCTGGCTAAACTCTTCGGAGGCAACCGAAATCCACCCCGTCATCAGAGCCGGCATTGCCCACTATATTCTCGTCGCCATCCACCCCTTTGTCGAAGGCAATGGCAGAACCGTTCGGGCCTTCGCCACCCTCATTCTTTTAAGGGAAGGCTACGACATCAAAAGGTTTTTTTCTCTCGAGGAGCATTTTGATTCCGACCCGAGTACCTACTACGAAGCCCTTTCCTTGGTTGACAGGGGGGCTAGAAACATAGGCGCCAGGGATTTAACCACCTGGCTTGAGTACTTTACCGAGGCGGTGGCGGTTGAGTTAACTAAAATCAAAGAGAAAGTCAAAAAAATCTCAATTGACACCAGGCTTAAGGCTAAGCACGGGGAACAAATTGCTCTTTCCGAGCGGCAGATGCGGCTTTTTGAGTATCTAAGTGACGCTGGTTCGGCTCTCATGCAGGAATTGAAGAAAGTACTCCCCATGGTTTCCGAAGATACGGTTTTAAGGGACCTTAAAGAGATGCTTTCTAAGGGTATAATTAAAAAGCAGGGGAGTACCAAGGCCGCCAGGTATCTGATTAATAAGGGCTAGAAAAAAATTATGTCGCCGTCTGACCCACAATTTTTATACATGATTTTGGTTTTACCTTCTCTTTTTGGCTTGACTTTGGTGGGCGAGGGTCTCAATAAAATAATTCATGAGGAATGGAGCGGACTAATCAGTATCGTTTTTGGATTGATGTTTATCGCCGTTGTCGTTTTTGCCTTCTTTTTCTTTTCAACTTACCTCAACCAGCGTGTATAATCGGTTTGTATGAGATTTAGAGAACTTGCGGTATATCTCGAAAAACTGGAAAAGACTTCTTCCAGAAACGAAATTACCCAAATACTAGCTGACCTTTTTAAAAAATCCCACCCCTCCGAGATAGACAAAATTGTTTATCTGGTGTCGGGAGAGCTTGCCCCTAAGTTCAAGGGCGTCGTTTTTAACATTGCGGAAAGGTTAATGATGCAAATAATTGCCAGGGCGTATGATGTAAAAGTCGAGGATGTCAGAGTGGCCTTTAAAGAAAAGGGCGACTTGGGTTTGGTAGCCGGAAGTTTTGCAAAAGAAAAAGGGGGGAACGTCGAGGTTTCGGAGGTTTTTGCCAGGATGTTGGCGATAGCCGAAGAAGGGGGCGGCGGGTCCCAGGAAAGGAAAATAACCAAAACGGCCGAGCTTTTTTCGAGCCTTGATCCCTTAAGCGTCAGGTTTGTCGCCCGTATCCCGGTGGGGAAGCTCAGACTCGGTTTTTCGGACATGACGATATTGGATGCCCTTTCCGTCATGGTTAAGGGGGATAAAAGCGCCAGGCCTTTGGTTGAGGGAGCTTTTAACGTCAGTGTTGATATTGGAAAAATCGCCAAGAGAGTTAAGGAAAGAGGCCTCTCGGGCCTAAAAGGAGTTGCTCCCGAGCCAGGAACCCCAATCAGGCCCTCTCTGGCCGAAAGGCTGCCTTCGGCCGAGAAAATTCTTGAAAAGGTTGGCGAGAAAGTTGCCATCGAACCCAAATACGATGGATTTAGGGCGATGGTAAATATTTGGGAGGAGGCAGGAGAAAAGAAGGTTGTGATTTTTTCAAGAAATCTTGAAAATACAACCCATATGTTCCCAGATCTTGTTGATGCTGTCAAAAAGATAAAAGTTAAATCGGCAATTTTTGATGCTGAGGCAATAGGTTATGATCTTAAAACAGGGAAATTCTTACCTTTCCAAGAGACCGTTCAGAGGAAGAGAAAACACGACATCGAGGAGATCGCCAAGCGCCTTCCCCTAAAGCTTTTTATCTTCGACATTTTATACAAAGACGGAAAAAGTTTTCTCAACACCCCTTTTGGCGAAAGAAGGAAGATATTGGAGAGTACGGTCGGCAAAGTTGACGGGAAAATCGAACTGACTAGGCAGGAAATAGTCGATTCACCGGAGGAGATAAAGAGACTTCAAAAAGAATATTTAGCCGAGGGGCTCGAAGGAGCTTTGATCAAAAAAATCGATGCCACCTATAAAGCCGGGGCAAGGGGATACCATTGGGTCAAATACAAAAAAACGACCGAGGGGGGTCTCACCGATACCATCGACTGTTTAGTCATGGGAATCAATAAAGGTAAGGGTAAAAGGGCCGGCTTTGGAGCGGGGGCCTTTTTGGTTGGGGTCAGAAGCAGGGAGAAATTTAAAACGGTTTCGAAAATAGGAACGGGGTTGACCGATGAACAGTGGCGGGAGCTAAACGAAAGGTCAAAGAAACTTCAAGTCAAGGAAAAACCCAAAGAGTACGAGGTCGACAAAAACCAGGAGCCGGATACCTGGGTTAGGCCGTCTTTGGTGGTTGAAATTTTGGCTGACGAGATTACCAGGAGCCCGATTCACACCGCCGGGCTGGCCCTAAGATTTCCGCGCCTAATCAGGTTTCGCGACGAAAAAAACCCCGACCAAGTTACAACCCTGAGGGAACTCGAAGGGCTTTTTGAAATGCAAAAAAGATAGTTCTTCATTGGCCTGAGATGATTTTATGTTTATAATGGTTAGAAGTTTCAGGAACCAGCTACCCAAATGAAAATATTAGGACTAATTTTTCTAATTTATGTTTTTTCCTTCGTCCTTATTAAAGCGGCGGACCAGGTCGTCATTGCCCTTAGACACCTGACAAAGTCTTCTAGCTCAAAAGGGGTTTTTATTCTTTCCGCTCTACTTTTGGCTTTAGCAACGTCCTTCCCAGAGCTTTTTGTGGGCATAACATCGTCTCTTGAGGGAACCCCCAATCTTTCTTTGGGTAATGTTCTCGGGGCCAATATCGCCAACATCTCCCTGGTGGTTGGGGCGGCCACTCTTTTAGTCGGCAGGGTCAATGTCCACGGAGAATTTTTAAGAAGAGACGTCTGGATTGCTTTGGTGGCGGGAATTTTGCCCATTGTTCTTGTTTTTGATGGGGAACTTTCTAGGGTAGACGGGCTCATCCTTCTTTCTCTTTATGGAGCCTATGCTTCCAGTTTTTTTAAAGACAGATTTCTGGAAATTGGCCAGGAGATTAAAGAAGGGACCTTTATCCATAAGTTTTTCCGAAGAGTAAACAATATTGACGGAAATAAAACCAAAGAGGCCGCAAGGCTATTTTTGGGAATTGCCGTCCTTCTGGTTTCTGCCAATTTAATCGTCAATACTGCCCAAAGCCTGGCGGCAGCGGCCAATATTCCGGTCTTTTTAATTGGGCTTATCCTCTTATCTATCGGGACCACGCTGCCGGAGCTGGGATTCTCGATAAAATCTCTTCAAGATAAAGAGCCGACGATGTTTTTCGGAAACCTCCTGGGTTCAATCATCGCCAATTCGACTTTGGTCATTGGTGTTACCGCCGTCATTTCTCCGATCAGGGTCGCCGCGATTGAAGAATATCTGATTGCGGCGGTAACCTTTGTTGTTGTTTTTCTTGTCTTTTGGCTTTTTATCCGCTCGAAGCTTAAACTCGAAAGATGGGAAGCGGGGGTTCTTCTTGCCATCTACATCGTCTTCGTTGTAGTTGAATTCCTCTAGTGCTAAAATCTCTCCACAATGAGGGTACTGGCTGATCTTCAGCTTCACTCCCGTTTTTCCAGGGCAGTCTCGCCCCAAATGGTCGTCCCCGTCATCTCCGAATGGGCGGTAAAAAAAGGAATAGACCTTGTCGCCACCGGCGATTGGACCCACCCTTTATGGTTAAGGGAACTGGAAGTCAATTTGGAGGAGGCGGGAGAAGGGGTTTACAAAGCCAAGGACGGTCCGGAAGGCTCGCCTTTATTTTTACTTTCAACGGAGGTCAGCTCCATTTATTCCCAGGGTGGCAAGGTCAGGAAAATCCATACCCTAATCTTTGCGCCGAATTTCGAGGTGGCGGGTAAAATCAACAACGAGCTCAGTCTAAGGGGTGCCAATTTACTTTCAGACGGCCGGCCCATCGTCGGCTTATCGGCCAAAGCGGTGGCCGAGATAGCCTTAGGCGTTGAGCCAAAATGCCTCATCATTCCCGCCCACGCCTGGACGCCCCACTTTTCTCTCTTTGGCAGCGTTTCGGGATTTGACTCGATTGCAGAATGTTTTCAGGAACTATCTTCAGAAATCTATGCAATCGAAACGGGCCTCTCGAGCGACCCGGCCATGAACTGGAGGATAGAAGATTTAAGGCAGAGGCGAATCGTTTCCTTCTCCGACGCCCACTCTCCGGCGAAATTAGGCAGAGAAGCGACGGTTTTTGAAGTCAACGAAGTCAGTTTTTCATCCATCAGGAAGGCGATTACCGGGGAAGGACCGGATAAAATTGCCTACACCATCGAGTTTTATCCCGAAGAAGGGAAGTATCACTATACTGGGCACAGAAACTGTAACGTTGTTTATTCTCCAAACCAGACAAGGAAATTAGGAACAGTTTGTCCGGTCTGCGGCAGACCCTTAACGGTAGGGGTCATGAGCAGGGTCGAGGCCTTGGCCAAAAGAGATATCGAAACAAAAAGTGAAAAAGACGAATTTGGAGTACGCTGGATTTACGACAAGGAAAAGGAAAGACCTCCGTATGTCATGGCTGTTCCTCTTCTCGAGATTCTCGCCGAAGCTTTGGGTGCCGGAGTGGGGACGCAAACAGTGCTAACCGTTTACGAACAACTAATAAGCTCCTTAGACAGCGAATTTAAAGTCTTACTTGAAAGCCCTCTGTCCGACATTGAAAGAGTGGCTGGAGCCAAAGTTGCCGAGGCAGTAGGCAAGGTTAGGGGCGGGGATATTTCAATCGAACCAGGCTACGACGGCGTTTTCGGCAAAGTTAAAATTTGGAAAGAAGAAGGTGAGGCCGAAGACGAAATCGAACAAGAGACGCTCTTTTAGTTGGTATTGACACGAGGTGGCTAATCTGAAATCATGAAAGGTAGGATTGGGGGTGATCATGATGGCAACAGGACTTAAAAAAGAAACAGCCGGGGCTTTGGCCTATGTCTTAGGACCGATTACGGGAGTAATTTTCTTGGTTTTAGAGAAAGACCCATTCGTCAGGTTCCATGCGATGCAGTCAATCGTCGTTTTTGTGGGGCTTTTTGCCTTACAGTGGGCTTTGGGGCTGACGCTAATTCTTTTACCCTTGGTTCCTTTGGTAGGAATTATTAGCTTTGTTCTCTGGCTACTTCTTATCTACAAGGCTTGGCAGGGACAAGAGTGGGAGGTTCCTTTCTTTGGAAAATTCGCAAGAAATCTGGTTAATAAAGCCTAAGGATTTTAACCCTAAATGAATTCTCCCCAAGAAATGATTGAGGAGATGAGGATTAGGTATAGGCTCAATGCCCCCCAGGTTTTCTCCGCGATGCTTAACGTCCCCAGAGAAGAGTTTGTTCCCCTAGAATATCAAGGTGCGGCATATTCCGATGCCGCCCTTCCCATTGGACATGGACAAACCATTTCCCAGCCTTACACCGTGGCTTTTATGACCGATTTACTTGATCTTGCTGGTCACGAAAGGGTATTAGAAATAGGCACGGGTTCGGGCTATCAAGCGGCCGTTTTATCCCAACTTGCCGATAAGGTCTTTACAATTGAAAGAATTGGACCCTTGGCCGACTCTGCCCGGGAAAGGCTCGAGAGATTAGGCTATACCAATGTCAAAGTTAAGGCGGGACGGGGAGAGGAAGGCTGGCCAAAGAAAGCCCCTTTTGAGGCTATCATTTTGACTGCGGGCGTTGACAAAGTCCCAAAAGCCTTATTCGACCAGTTAAAAGAGGGGGGAGTTTTGGTGGCTCCGGTTGGGGAAGGGGCAGACAAAAAGATGACCAAGTTTATTAAAAAGAAAGGAAAGATCTCTAAAAAAGAATACGGTATTTTCCACTTCGTTCCGTTTGTGGAGAGTAATTAAATTGGGGAAACTTACTCAGGCCAGAAATCCTTGTTCTCATCATAAAGCCTATAAAAAATGTCTGCTACTTGACCCGCGGGCACATCCTCTGCCGGAACATCTCTTCCGGCAGCAATTATTTTCCCTCTTTGCTCTATAGCCCTACTGTCAGCTTCAACAAAAACTAAATATAGTGTCAAATATCCTCGATATTCATCTTCCTGAAGCGGGTGTTCTTTTTTAAACTGTGCAAATTGTTGTTCTAGTTGTTCTTTGGTAATTGAAGTTTGTTGCTCGGGCGTTAGTTGCATAAGGCCATCTACAAAAACATTTGCAAGTTGCCTTCTAGAATTTGTAGGTTCCCAAAGTGAAATTACTCTAGGCTCGCCTTCTTTGCTTTCTGGAAAGCCCAACTTCATACCGCCGGCTCCCTTAAGAATTTTCATTTCAGTCGTTATTATACTCTCTCTCAATTTTCAAGTAGATATAATGGTAAAATTGCTCTATGAAGCTAATCATTGGACTGGGAAATCCTGGAGAGAAATACAAAAACAATCGCCACAATATTGGACATGTGGTAGCGGATGCTCTCCTTAAAAGAAACCTGCCTAAAAATATAAGCGTCAAGAGAACCAGTGTTTTTATGAATGAATCGGGCACGGAAGTTAAGAGGCTTCTCGGTAATTTAGACCCAGCTAATCTATATGTTATCCACGATGATTTGGACATTGCCTTGGGAGGTTACAAAATCCAGAAAGGAAAGGGTCCAAAGCTTCACAACGGAATACTTTCCATCGAGAGGGAATTGGGGTCGGATGATTTCTGGAGAGTGAGAGTCGGGGTTGACAATCGAATGGGGGACAAGACACCCGGTGAGGAATACGTGCTTCAGGACTTTACCGAGGAAGAGAAAGAAGTCCTTAGAAAAGTGATCGATAAAGTGGCTCAAGATATTTTATTTTTATGACAACCAGGACGAAAGGGTTTTCGAAAGTGGCCGATGTCTTAAAAAAATTTGATGTCGATGAAGACAAATACATTTCCTATGAATTTCAAAAGTATGGCTATGAATTGGCGGAACAACTGGGTGACTTAAAAAACAAATCTTTGTATATTAAATTGGCCAAAGAAACACCAAGGGGCCTTTTAGAGGCTGCCAGGAACTTTGTTAAGGACGCCTACAATGTAAAAAGCAGGTCAAAACTATTTATGTGGAAGCTGGCTGGACTTAAAAAGGAGTCTAAAAATAAGAAAAAATGAACACGCCTTCACTTAACGGAAACTGGGTCGACCTGGTCATCGTCTTAATTCTTATTTATTTTGCGAGCGAAGCCTGGCGTCACGGAGTCTGGGTAATTTTGGCCGATTTTGTTTCGTTCCTGGGGGCGCTTTTGGTGGCCCTCCGTGCTTATAAGTTTAGCGCCTCCTTTCTTCGCTCCAATTTTACCCTTTCCCACCCTCTCTCAAATGCCCTTGGATTTTTGATTACGGCCATTGCCCTGGAAGCTATTTTTGGATTTCTCTTGGGTCACGCCCTAACCAAACTTCCTAAAAAATATTGGCAGAATAAGTGGAGTCGGTTTTTGGCGCTCCTGCCTGCGGTGGGCGAGGGACTCGTTTTAATTGCCTTTATTCTGACCTTGATTTTGGGTCTGCCGGTTGCCCCTTCCCTCAAAAAAGACGCCACCGATTCCAAAATCGGAAGCTTTATTTTGAATCAGACTTCGGGGGCGGAAAGATTGGTCAATGAAATTTTCGGCGGGGTGATTGAGGACTCTCTCACCTACTTAACCATCAAGCCGGGAAGTAAAGAATCGGTGCCTTTATCGGTTGAGAGGGCAGAACTTTCCGTAGACACGGTGAGCGAGACGGAGATGTTTGCCCTTATCAACAAAGAAAGAAGAGAAAAAGGGGTGGCCGAGCTTTCTTGGGCGCCAGAGATAGTCCCGGTGGCCAGAGCCCACGGCCGGGACATGTGGGAAAGAAAGTATTTCGGTCATTATTCTCCTGAAGGAGATGATATCGGGGACAGATTAGACGGGGCCGAGATTAGATATTCGCTTGCGGGGGAAAATTTGGCTTTGGCCCCGACCGTTGCCTCCGCCCACAATGGCCTCATGAATTCAGAGGGCCACCGAGCCAACATTTTAGAGCCGGAATTTAAGCGGGTGGCAGTAGGAGTCATCGACAACGGAGTTTACGGAAAGATGTTCGTTCAGGTGTTTACCGATTAACAATGAGCTTTTTTAACGAGGTTTATCAAATTGCCAGACAGGTCCCCAAAGGGAAAGTGACCACTTATGGGGAGATGGCCAAGACCTTGGGCACGAAAGACGCCAGGAAGGTCGGCTGGGCCCTTCATGCAAACTCCGACCCCCAAACCCCTTGCCACCGGGTTGTCAATAAAGACGGGAAGCTGGCGGCGAATTTTGCCTTTGGCGGGGAGGCCGAACAAAAACGCAGGCTTTTAGTTGAGGGAATTACCTTTAAGGGCAACAAAGTTGACCTGGAAAAACACCTCTGGGTGGCTAAGAGATAGTGTAGAATGAGTTAATCTGCCGTGAAGAAAGAAATTTTTATCCATTTTGCCTTTTTTGTCTCCCTTTTTATTTTTGTTTCGATTGCCCGTGGCTATTTTTCTTTTTCCTCTTGGCAATTTTGGCTAGGAGGCTTAATCGGCACAATTCTTCCGGACATCGACCACCTTTTATATGTTTTTTTTCTTAGGCCCCAAGAGCTGACCTCCCAACGGGTCGGCTATCTGGTAGGGAAGAAGGATATTTGGGGCGGCCTGGAGCTTTTGGCCGAAACCAGGAGCGAGCGCACCAAGCTTATCTTCCATACGGCTACTTTCCAGCTAATATTTCTGGTCCTGACCTTTTTTGTGCTTACTTCTTCGGGAAGCCTAATGGGGCGGGGTCTGGTTCTGGCCTTTTTCTTGCACCTAACAATTGACCAGGCTGTGGATTTGGCTGCCACGGGCAGCCTTTCCAATTGGTTTAAAAATTTTCCCATCGAGCTTAGTCTGGGTAAGCAAAAAACTTACTGGTGGGGACTAATTATCCTTCTTTTAATTTTTTCTTTTCTGTTGTAACCTAGACTTCATGAAGAAATGGATTTGGCTGGTGGTTATCTTAGCGGTTTTAGGGATTACTTACTGGGCAATCATGGAATTTACCAAACCGTTGCCCGGGCAAGAGGTAAACGATGACGGTCGAAACCATGTTACCGACATCTACGGAGTAGAATATAGCTCAAATCCTCCAAGCTCCGGACCCCATTTTGCCGTTTGGGCCAAGCCCGGGGTCTACGACCGCCTCATCTCCGACGGATATCTTATCCACTCCATGGAACACGGCTACATCGTTATCTGGTACGACTGTTCCAATCTTTCTTCGGGAGGGTTAATAAAAGCCGCATTTGCCCACGACGAGCCGACGGAGGAGTCTACCGAAAGCGGGCAGCTACTAATGCATATGAAGCTGATCCCAGAGGGGAACATGAGTTGGTTTACCCCCGAAAATGCTCCGGAGGTGGAGATTGAGCTTCCCGAGCCGTTTAAATCCGATGCCTGCCGGGCCTTGGTTACCGACCTGACTGAATTTATCAAAGCTGCCCAAAGAATAATTGTCGCTCCAAGGATAAATATGGAGACGCCAGTCGCCCTGACCGCTTGGAGAAGAATTTTGAAATTGGAAAAAGTCGACAAAGAATCGATAGAGAAGTTTATCGAGGCCTACCACAATCGGGGACCGGAGCAGACGGTAGAATAATTACTCCCGACAACAGTCGATGGCTTTTTGAACCACGGCTCCTAATTTATCGAAGATAGAAACCGAAGATTTTTTCTCCGATTTTTCGGTAAGAAGTGCTACCTCCGTATCATTTCTTTTAACGTCTTTG
>Ga0209212_1003453_pt1 | contig 20870 bp, 20 predicted proteins | sample RifGroC2_FD_183996 | JGI IMG/M metagenome (GOLD analysis project Ga0209212, IMG submission 183996) | Groundwater microbial communities from Rifle, Colorado, USA - Groundwater C2 (SPAdes) (version 2) | ecosystem: Environmental > Aquatic > Deep subsurface > Groundwater | place: Rifle, Colorado... | reverse complement strand
CCCATCGAGGCGGCCGTGCTGCGAGGCGCAACACACATTATTCTCATCGAATCGACGCCAGCCGGGCGCGGCGAGCGGACGAACCTCGCGGCCAACACCGCCGCCGCCTTCGCTCATCTGCACAAGCAGACGCAGCTGGTCGACCTGAGATCGAAGCGTTACGTGGTGATCTTCACTCTCTTGCCGAAACCGCCGCACATCTGCACCGTCGATTTCACCGACACGCTGATAGAGCGTTCCATCGAGCGCGGCTATCTGGACGCGCGCGGAAAAACTTCGGCCGACCGTGACAACTCGACAATGCCTTCATTCCGAAAAGAGCTAGGAGAGCCTGTTTTCACAGAAATCACATCTTCGTCAAAGCGCCAATGATCTTTCTTGAAATATTTGAATTTTTATTTAATGATTTGATCTCAAATAAGGAAGGGTTATGGCTGTAATAAGAGTATCAAACGACGAGATCAGCCGGAATCCGGTGGTCCATGTAGATATGCAGGCTGGAGATAAACCGGTTTTCCCTCCGGTCTGCCCGTGCTGCATGTCATCCGCCGATGAAGGCGCCTTCATAAACGCCGCCATTACTGACAATGCCGGGCCAGTAAAGGTTCCCGCATGCGCCGTATGCGCGAAACATTCGGCCATTATTGGTAAGATAGCCGGGCTGGCCGGAACGGTCATTCTTATTCTTTCGGTGCTTACAATCGGCGCGGGCCTGTTCATCGCCGGCAGTCAATTTGTAAACGTCCCCGGCGGCAAATGGTATGAATGGGCCGGAGTCTATAAAATAATTTCATGGCCTTTCAGGGATCTTATGCACGTGTTCGTAACGCTTATCTCGTTCGTCTCCGCGTCCGTCATTTATTTTCTGCTGTTCAGGATCCTGATGATCCCGCTCGAGCGCCATTATTGCAAAAGATCATGCAAATGGTTCAACTGTCACCTCAGCGTTTCCGGGCAGCGTGCGCACCTGCAGAAATATACGCGCTATACTTTTGAAAATCCGGAGTATGGTTCATTATTTGCCGCCTCGAACGGATACGGCGATGAAAAAGAAGTTTCGTAGCAGGCAAACGCTTTTGCTGTGAGCGAAATCATTTGATTTTTTTGCAGATAAAATTTTCTGATCTAGTTTTACTCCGTCATCAAAGCGTCTATTATCTTTCTTGAAAGGCTTCCGTAGCGGGGCAGCAGCGGAAGATCGCCGCGCCCGAACCAGGCCGCGTGAGTGATCTCGACGCCGTCGGGTTTAATTTCACCGCTGCCGTACGACGCGGTGAATCCTACCATCAGCGAGCTCGGGAACGGCCATGGCTGGCTTTTAAAATATTTAACGTCCGAAACCGCGATGCCTGTCTCTTCCATAACTTCACGCGCAACGCATTCTTCGAGGCTTTCGCCGGGATCGACGAAGCCTGCGATCAGGCTGTAAACGCCGTCGGCGAATTTTTTATTATGCGCAAGCAGAATTTTATCTTCTTTCATGACGGCGACGACTATCGCGGGCGTTATGACGGGATATAAGATGGCGGAACATTTCGCGCATGTTTTAGCGCGTTCGAATAATGAGTATAAGGTTTCCGACCCGCATTCGCCGCAGAATTTCGTTGTTTGGTCCCAATACAGGACCTGCGACGCAAGACACGCCAGCCTGAATTGATCGGCGTCAAAAAGGCTCATCAAACTTCTCAGATCGTAGAATTCAAAGCCGGAGTTTTTAGATTCGAAAGAGTTTTGGGCCTGAAAAGAATAATAATTAAAACCGTTTTCAACGCCCAGAAAATGTATGATTCCGGGCTTCAGGCCTTCGACGGCGTCTGAAATATCCGAAAAACGAACGAAAACAAAACTGTTTTCATTCGTTTCATTTATTTCATTTATTTCGTTCTTATTATTCTTTTTAACCAGTAGTTTATCTTTATAGAATATCAGAAAAAATGAAGCCGGGGCGATATCCGGCGGAATAGTTTTTAAAAAAAGATACGTATTATTTTCCATTTATCACGCTGCCTGAGCATTTCGGGCTTTCAGCCCGTCTTTCGGCCGTCATGGCCCGTAAGACCGCAATATAATTTACAATAAAAAATAGGCACGAGCGGATTTGAACCGCTGACATCCACCGTGTGAGGATGGCGCTCTAACCAGCTGAGCTACGTGCCTGTCTAATGTTTTACATGACTTATTTTATATTACAAGTTAAAATATGTCAAGTTATTTAAATTTATTTGCTTAAATTATTTAAAATTATAAAATTATAAAATTAATCTTTCTTTTTTTTCAATTTTAATACCGTTTTGATCGGCCTGTGATCGGATGCGGGGGCGTATTCATCTCCTCCTCTGCAGATGCTTTCACATGTAAAATATCCGGGGGTCACGAAGACGAAATCTATAAAAGCTTTCGGAGGCGCGGCCCCGCGGCCGCCTTTTTTCGAGGGGCCCTTGATTTTTGCCTTATCGTAAGTGTTATCGAGCGCGGCGTTAATTATGCGGTAGCTCTGGCTCTTTTCTGAGTATCTGGTGTTGAAGTCGCCGGCGAGGATGACCGGCCCGTCGAGCTTTTTGATGTATTCGACAAGCTCTTTGGCCTGGCCGACGCGCGCATGCTCGGGGAAGCCGAAGTGAGTCGAAATGAAATATATCTTCGCTCCGCCTATCTCGAGCTGGGCGCATGAAAGGCCGCGAGTTTCGCTGATGGCGGCGCGGGCCGACGGATCGCCGTGCGTTTTGAATTCGACGTATTCTTTTTTGATCGGTTTATGCTTCGAAAGGACGGCGTTGCCGTGCTCGTTGATGTTTTCTTTCGGGCCTCTGGCGGAGGCTTCGTGCCAGAAGTGGAACATATCGAGTTTGTCCGCGATATATTTCGCCTGGTTGACGCCGCTGGTCGTACGGCGGTTATTGTCGACCTCCTGCATGGCTATCAGATCGGCGTTTTCACCCTTTAACAGGCGCGCCACCTGATCGAGGAATTTCATACCGACGAATATGGCGCTGTTGTTGGCGGAACCCTGGCCCTTGGCGATATTGTAGGTTATCACTTTTATTTCGGTGCCGGCTTTTATGTCGTCATTATCATCATCTGAGCCGCCGTTAGCGGCCGATTCGATGTCGTTTTTTATTTCTGCGGCGGATTCTCTCACGTCGCGGCGGTTCTTCAATATAGCGCCGACCTTGGCGAGTATTTTTACGGCCTCGTCAGGCTTTCCGAGGCGCTTTTTGCACAGCGCCATGAAATAAAGGGCGCGCATATTGTTCGGGAATTTTTCGTGCGCCTTTTCAAATGCGTCGAAGGCCTTTTCATGTTGACCCTTTTCAAAAAGTTTGCTGGCGGAGTTGAGCACTTCGAGTCTTGCCTCGCGGATGTCGTGCTGAAGTTTGTTAAGCCTGTCGATGGCGGGGTCGCCGGCGTCTTTGGGTTTAGCGGCTTTTTCCGGAATTTTATCGATGGCGGGGAATATCGATTTGATCCTGTCAATGATGTCCCCGGCTTTTTCATTCAATTTTTTGCGCTGAGCATCGGTGAGTTCGACCGATCCCGTGCCGCCGGCGGCTTCCAGAGCTTCTTCGATACCGGCCAGAAGTTCGAGGTTCTTATTGCGCTCCCTGACCATTTCAAGAAGCTCTTCGGCCAGTTCTATCGCGTCGCGCGTTTCGCGAAGCGACGAGCGGCACAGCGTCATAAAATACAGCGCCTTCGAATTATAGCCAAATTCGCCATAGACGGCCGCGAATGAATCGAACGCATTTTCAAATTTGCCGGCGGCGAATTCGGCGTGCGCTTTTTTGAACATCGCCACAAATATATGGTTCCTTTTGACGCGAGCGAGATCGACGATCTTATTTTCGCCGGTCACGGCGGCGGCAGTTAAAACCACCGGCACGCTGTCTATTTCGGGCTCTTCGCGCTTTATCTCATCGAGCAGTTTCTTCAATTTTGCGGCAAGTTCTTCATCTGTTTCCTTAGCCGCGGCGCGCACCGATACGCCCGCCCCCGAGCCGCCGTTCCCGCCGCCGTCGCCGTCGCCGAGATTGCCGCGGCCGAAAGCGTCCCTGACGTCGCCTATCGGGGCCGCCGAAGCGCCAGCGCCGGTAAGACCGATCGCTAGAACGCATACCAGCAGGCATAAAAACAATTTTACGAAATTTAAACGAGCAGCAATTTTCGAATCTGTTTTGAAACGGATAATTTTACTCATACAACTCCACCTCTAATTTATTATTTTAAAATATTATTTTCTTAAATAAAATAAACCATTTTCTTAAAATCATATTTTAATTAACGCTGATAATCAATAAAATTCAATTTACAAAATTTAATCAATTTAAGCGGCTCTTCAATAAACCGGCCGTACAGCAAAAACTAAACAGAGCGGCCGCTGCCTGCGACCGTTCGCATTACAATATATACTGCGGAAACTTCCGCAGGGTTCCATTTATTTGAAAATTATCTACTAATGAAGGATTTCGAGGCTATCTGCCGCCGCCGAAAAATTCCTTTTCGACGTCGCCCGCCACAGTGTTTATCTCCCTGATCTCTTCGCCTGAAGGACCAAACAGGCAGTAAACTTCGCGCGGGTATTTTTCCCGGCTGTATTTGCGTTGAAGCGATATGAAGTGGTCACGGAATTTTCCGTCCTGGATAACGCGCAGGCTTTTGCCAAGGGTTAAAAACCTTATCTCCTTCGATCTGAGGTCGACTACCTTTACGGCGCTGGCGTCGAGAAGCGCGGCGCACATATAGTAAATTTTCGAGCCGTCGGCTGAAAATTGCGGCGAGTTGATGCCGGCGTTCATGTCATAGATGTTTGCGAGATGATATCTCGAGCCTTCGACCACCTGGAAAGGGATCCTGCTTCTGGAAAGGTCCGCCGCATAAAGATCGGTCACGTCCACGTCGCCGCACGCCATGCCAAGCGTTACGGGCGGATAGGTTCTGACGAAGCATGCGTATCTTCTGTCAGCCGAAAGCGACGGGTATCTGAAAACTTCAAGCCCGCCTATCTTTTCCGAAGAGCCGTCGGTGTATGAAAGATAAACCCCGCCGTCTTTTTCGAAAATACCGCGCAGCCGTTCTATATCTACAGCCGATCCTGCTGCCGCCGCGTCGGGATTTTTCGCGAAATCTTCGAGCATGGAGGCGATCTTCATGTTAAACTTTGATTTCGCCAGACTGAACGCGGTGTCGCCTTTGATGTTTTTATAATCCGCATTTGCGCCTTTTTTCAGAAGCAGTTCGACTATCGCGGCATGGCCGTTGAACGCGGCCTGCATCAGCGGCGTTCTTTCTCCGGCGCTTCCGATCAGCGCGGGCGCATCGATCGCGGCTCCCCGGCCGATAAGGTATTCGGCGACGTCGTATCGGCCGGCGGAACATGCCTTCATCAGCGGCGTCCAGTTATCGTTGTCGCGCGCGTCAACTGCCGCGCCTTTTTCGCAAAGGTATCTGAGTATATCAATATCGCCTCGGCCGGCTGCAGTTCCGAGTATGGTCCCGCCGGCCCTGCCCCTGCCGGGCGCTTCGATATCCGCGCCGGCCTCTATGAGCGCATTTATTTTTCCTGTATCGCCGCGATCGGCCGCCCTTAAAAGCTCCCAGTTGAGTTTTTCCTTATCGATCAGCGGCTGGCTGGTTGTCTTTTCGGCGACCCTGACCCCGCAGTAGTTGCAGAAATTCGAATAATCCGATATCCACTTCCCGCAGGAGGAGCAAACGAGGGCAAACGCTTCGCCGCCTGAGAATAATATCAGCGCAAAAGCGCCAGCTATCAATAAATATAATTTATTTCGAATATTCATTTTTTTTTGATCCGATACGGTTTATTTTTCTAACACCAACGCAATAAACTCGCAGGCAGGCCAGCCGTAACGATTCATAACAACCTTTTCTTTGGTTTCGATAAGCCGCCATTCGAGTATCGCGCGGGCGGCGCCCATGTGTTCATAAAACCTGAAATCTATATGATGCGCGCCGTGAGTCATATCTATTGTGAATATCTTTCCTTCGTGGACCGAACCGTCATAGACCGTCCATTTATCGGGATATTCGTCCCAATTAACTTCGGCCGCTTTTTTTCCGTCTATGTAAAGCCAGGCATGGTCGTCGCCGCTTAAAAAGAATTCGTATTTTCCGGCTGGAAATTTAAAAACGCCCTCCCAGCGGATCGAATAATCGTCTTTACTCGGCGTGCCGTCGGCCCATCTGCTCCAGTAGCCTATTTCATCGGGACCGCCATGTCCCCACTGATGGACTATATGCTCCTCGTATTTTTCGGCCGCATACGAGCCGCTCCAGCACGCGACGCCGTTGCGGTATTCGGCGCGGAAAACGGGAACGTCGGCCGCGAGCGAAGGTACGGCCGTCTGAAAACATAAAATTATTAAAATAATCGCGGAAACCGCCGCCATCTTAAATATTTTCATCAATTTGACCATCAGTTGTTCGCTTTGTGGCGGTCGGGCAGCACTTCGAGCCAGTAGCCGTCGGGATCCGCGATAAAATAAATTCCCATGCTTTCATTTTCGTAGCAGATGCAATCCATCTTTTTGTGGAGCTCTTTCGCTTTTTCAAACTCGTCCGCTATGAAAGCCAGGTGGAATTCGTTATCGCCGAGGTCGTATTTTTCTTTTCTGTCGCGCATCCAGGTCAGCTCGAGCTTGTGCGCGGTCGCACCGTCGCCGAGATAAACTATTATGAACGAGCCGTCGGCGGCGTTGATCCTTCTTGTTTCCTTCAGCCCGAGGGCATCTTCATAAAACTTCATGCTTTTTTCAAGGTCGACTACGTTAAAATTATTGTGCGCCATTCTGAATTTCATTTTATTTGTTCTCCTTTTTCAGGCGGTCCGTTAATTATCGCGTTATATGCCGTCTTCATACACTATAAGCCATGAATCTATCGCCAGATCAAACGCTGAATATCCCAGGGCGTCCATTCCTTCGCCGGGCTGCTCGATCTTCATGGTCATGTGCGATTTTTTGAACGAGTACGGCGATACGGAAACTATCTTCCAGCCGCGCGTTATGATCTCGTTTTCGAGATATTCTTCGAACTGTGTCTCCGGGACCGCAATAACTTTATATATCTGCACATGCTGCATTAAAAAGCCTCCGCTAAAAAATAACTAAATTATAGTATAGAATAAATTAATTTTGCAGACCGGCAATAATAATGTAAGCAACTAAATTCATTTACTCTAATAACGAATTTTCATTATAACATATTTTTTATAGCGGCGCAAATCTATTGAATATCACAATCGCCAATTTATCGACAATCGATAATCGACGCTTAATCTCATACAGCTTCAGGCTTCACTACCGCTTTATATTTTTAAATTCATAAACCGAGCCGATCATGCCGGCGTCATTGCCGCAGCCGGCGGCGTTTATCACGGTCCCTTCGACGAACACCGGCGGCAGCAGGCCTTTTATTTTACGCCTCACGGCGTCTATAAATATCTTCTGCCTCGACACTCCGCCGCCGATCAGAACCAGCCCCGGATCGAACATGCAGATCACATTGGCGATACCCGCGCTCAGCTCGTCCGTCCATCGCTCGAATATTTCAAAATATTCCGCGGCGCCGGCATTTATATTATTGAATATGCTCACGCCGTCAACAGCGCCTGCCGGGTCTAATTCTTTTTTAACCATATCGATAAGCGCCGTCACGGACGCGCGGTTCTCATAATATTCATCACGGCCTTTTTTATTGAAATAACACACCTCGGCCGCCATGAAGTTCGAGCCTCTGAAAAGCTTTCCATCGATGAGTATCGCGCCGCCTATGCCGGTGCCGACGGTCATGCAGAAAAACGTCTTTACGCCCATGGCGGAGCCGACCCAATGTTCTGCCAGCGCGGCGGAATTTACGTCATTATTGACCAGAACCGGAATCTCGAATTTTTTTTCGAGCGTCGCTTTTACATTTACGCCGGCGTATCCCGGAAAATTATCGTTGGCGTACACTATAGTTCCGGTGTCGCTATCGACAATGCCGGCGGTGCTTATGCCGATCCCTGCGATTTCAGAGGTATTTTTCAAAAGCGAATCGATTATACCGCAGATCCTGTCCATAAGATATGCTGCGCCTTTACGCCCTTCCGTGGGCGTTTCGAACCTGGTTACGACCTCGCCTTTTTCGCTTACCGTTCCGTATTTTATAAAAGTCCCGCCAATATCTAAAGCCGCAAATATTTTCATTTTTTCTTCCAAAACCTTCTACAAATTTTTATTTTTACATTATTTATGGCGACACATCGAGTGCCAAAAAATCTTTAATTTACCAAAATTAAATTAATGAGAGCCTTTTATTTTGCTTTTTTACTTTTTATATGCTTTGATATCATTTTCCACTTTATCCCATTCGATCGCGTTTACCGCGATCCCGCGCTTTTTTGAATAAGCCGCCGCCGCGCCCGCCGCTTCGCCGAGCGACATGCATGTCGGCTGTATTCTCATCGATGCCTGCAGTATGAACGTCGCCGAAATGCACCTTCCGGCGACTATGAGATTATCGATTTCATTGGTGATAAGCGCTCTATAGGGTATCTCGTAATACTCGCCCTTCGCGAGATACTCCCCGACCTTTTCGCCGTGAGCGTCGATGTACCACGCTGTCTTTGCTACCGCGTCATCGAATTTCCTTCTTTCATGATAATCATTTCCGGTCATCTGATATTTTCCGACTATGCGGAACGATTCGCGGGCGCCTATCATTGAAGCCTCTCTGCTGATATAGGCTTTTTCGAATCCGGGTATATTCTTGATTACGAATTTACTTATCCTGTGTATCATGCTTCTTGCATATACTATCGCGTCGCTCAGGTCGGCCGCCCTAGTCGCCTTGAACTTCACCGGTATCTCGGGGCAGTTCATCGACATGCATCCGGGTTTTCCGGTGATGGTGAACGCCTGGAAATATTCGATATCCTCCTCCGTCAGTTCGCCTCTTTCGAAACCAGCTACAAACAGAGGCTCGAGCGGATATTTTATATCCCTGTGGCGCGCGAGCGCTATCTCGAAATAAGGCGGTTTCGTCGCGCACCAGTTATCGTTTATGCTGCGCGTATATTCATATAATCTATCCAGATCGATACCGCCCATTTCGAACCTGAAGCTCATCGGCTGATTATTGCCCGTTTTTTCAAAGCCTTTTTCGGTCTTTACTCCCGAAATTCTCGCCAGCACGGCATCTCCGGTGCAGTCGATAAAGACGCCGGCTTTTATCGCGACCAAACCCTCTATGGTGTTCACTATTACGTATCTGATCTTTTTATCTTCAGTCACGGCGTCTATCAGATCGGCGTTATATAATATTTTAACGCCGGCCTCCTGAAGCATTTTGTCATAAATATAGGCGATCTTTTCGGGATTGAACCATCCGAACGCCGTCACTTTATCGTCCATGTCAATGCCTTCGTCGAGCATCCTTTTTTTGATCTCGGTTATTATCGGCGTGTCGCTGCCTTCAACGAAAGTGGGCATGAATGGAAGCACCAGCGCGCGCGTCTGCGCCCCGCCCACACTGACGCCTTTTTCGACGATAATGGTGCCCGATCCGCCCCTGGCAGCCATTACGGCCGCCGGAACCCCCGCCGTACCGCCGCCGCAGACGCAGCAGTCCGCTTCGAATAATACGGGGATGTCTTTTTTACTATAATTTATGTATTTTACTGCCTGCATTACCATACCTACCTTATTTTTAAATCTTCTAAAAATTCTATCAACTTTTCGCGCGTCACTTCGCCCGCGCTCAATAAGCACAAATAATCAAGCATCTTCGGATGAAACGGCAGTTCCAGCAGCCGCATGCAGAATATATGTGCGGCTGCTTCCGAAGCCTTCGAGAAGCCCGACCTTCTTTCGAATCCGAAGATATTCAAGCTCGTCACCGGCGGAAGCAGGTCAGGCGTGTACTCGCCGTCAGTAAACTCGATCAGATGATACAGCTCATGAGCGATGTGCATATCTTTAATATTATCAACCGAAATAAAATTTTTGTTTTCACCAAAATAAACAAGAAAATTCTTCAGAGCGTCATACATTTGATCTATGGAGTATTTCATTATATTAATGATCTTTTCATCGTAATATATTTCGGCTCTGAAACGCCCGCCTGCCTGAGCTCTGGAGCCGTCGGTCAAGTTGACGCTCACGCCTTTCGACCGGCAGATATCGATCAGGCTGATTTTCGCTCCGGGGCTTTCGCTTTTTAATTTTTTCTTTTGTTTAAACTTTAACTTTATATCATCAGCCTTGCCCGCGGCGATGCTGATAATGCTGTCAACATAATCGCCGACCTCGCCGGCGGGTATCTTTTCAAACAGAGCGTCTTCCTGAAGCTCCGCCAGACACATATTTTCGACGGTACAAAGCTCTATGATCCTGAAAATATCCACCAGAAACAACCTTATTACTTATTCTACTTTGTCACGACCACGGCGATATCTTCATCATCGCCGATGCGCTCCAGTTCCATTTTAGCGACTGAAATTATCTGCGATTTTTCCGCGAGGCCGGACAGGTCGAGCTGCTTTTCGCCGTAATAAACAAATACATGCGGCAGCTTTCCGCCCGCATCGCTGTAATCGGTGTTCAGATCTATCAGCGAAGCGAGCTCTTCCAGAAGCCCTGCCTTTTTAGTTACGGACGCTTCGCCGAAATTCTTCTGAAGCCTCACGATCCCTTCTCTGTCGATCACTCTCACCGGCGTATGCTTTTTCGTGAATATGAAAAATTTCTTCTCGATCTTTATTCCCCTAAATACGCGCCACTTTCCGGCGCCGGCAAGAATCGAAACATCCTTTATGTCAACGCCCATCGAATCGGCCGCTATCTTTTTTAAACTGTCTTCATCGAGGCTCTTTTGCGAAAGATCGCGCGTCCTCAACTCAGCAGCGCCCGTCGCCACGGCCCGGAGTATGTTCGCCCGCCGGTCAATTTCGACGGCTATTTCAACGGTGTCCGCGCCGGCGCCCGATTTAACGATCCGGTCAAAAACATCTCTTCTGATCGAAGCTATATCCGAATCATCCGGGTTTAAAACGGTGCGTTCCACGACCTCGCGCACCATGGCGAGCGCGACGCCTATCGTCGATATGTACGGCGCGTCCTTTGCGATGCTCCATTTATATCCCATGCGTCCGGCAAGATACGGCACAAGCACGCCGCCGCTTCCTCCGCCGCCGACCAGGCTGATCAAATTCGGGTTCAGTTCGTAATCTTTGACCAGCTCTTCCACTATAGCGCGCACTTTTGCGGCGGCTATATCCATGACCTGCGCAGCCGCTTCCTCGACTGAAATTCCCAAAAATTTCGCGAACGCTTCCCAGGCCTTGCGCGCTGCTGCTTTATCGCCCTCGGCGTAATCTCCCTTCGGGACCGCGCCGCAAACATTGGCTGCGCCCGCGAGCGTCAGCGAAAAGCTTTTGCCGCCGGAACATTCTATGACGGCAAATTTCGACTCGTCATTCTCCTTCGGCGCGATAAGTTTGACGGCCGGATTATCGATCTCGGAAGCGTCTGCGAAAGCCTCATAACGCTTTCCCGCGATGTGCGCGCTTCTCGGACCGACGTCGACGATCTTTCCGTTCTCGACCTTTATCATGCTTCCGCCGGCGATGCCGAGTGTTCTTACGTCGAGCGAGTTAAGATAAGTTTTATGCCCGCCGACACAGGCATATTTGATCATTACCCTGCCGTTCTTTATGACCGAAATATCCGTCGATGTGCCGCCGGCCTCGAAGAAAATACCGTCCGACACGCGTTCGTACATGAGCGCGCCCGCGACGCCCGCGGCGAGCCCCGACAGCATAGTGAGTATCGGGCGCTTTCTGACCTCATTGACTGTCATGACGCCGCCGTCACAGCGCATTATCATAAGTTCCGCGCCGATCCCCGAGCGCTTGACGCAGCTTTCGGTCATATCGGCCGTTTTCATCATCTTAGGTATGAGGCTCGCGTTTATCACGGCTGTGCGCGTCCTCACCTTCAGCCCGTAAAGCTGCGACACCTCGTGACCGCCCGTGGCGTATAAACCTTTGGCTGCGGCCATTTCCATGATCTTGCACTCGTTAGCCGAGTCGTCAACGCTGAACGCTTCCGAGGCCACTACCACTTCGATCCCTTTATTTTTAAATTCATCCAGGAACGAATTTATCTCGTCTTTTTTCGCTTCCGCGCTGTTGGTTTCAACATATCTATGAATAGTTCTGAGAAATTTGCCTTTGGCAAGTTCGATATCGCCCGTGTCAGTGTCGCTTTTCACCTTGAACGATTCGATGCCGCTGCCCATTGCGATTATTCCCGCGTCCGCGACATCGCCTTCGAGAAGCGCGTTAGTGGCCTGCGTCGTGCCGTGCGCGATGAAAACGACGTCCTTCGCCGGTATGTTATTGCACTTAAGCAGCTTTTCGATTATATCGACTATGCCTTTCGCTATTCCCTCCCTCGATTCGTGCGTGGTGAGGATCTTCTCCTTCGCGATTATTTCATAACTGGCGTCGTCGATCGCGACGGCATCCGTAAAAGTGCCGCCGACGTCTATTCCGATCCTGACCTTTCTTTCTGCCATTTTAATATCTATCCTCGCTCACCATTTAGTAAATATAGTAAGAATAAGCATCGCGACGCACATCAGCCATGTATAAGGAAGCGTGGCCTTTAATATTGAAGAGGTCTCCTCGCCTGAATATTCCGCCGTCCACACGTTCTGCGAATTGGTCGGATCCGACACCGCCTGCACGTACTGGACCGCGACGAAAGCTCCCGCCAGCGCGGCGACCGGCAGTATTTTAAGCGACATCAGAAGCGCGGCGACGCCCGCGCCCATGCCGAACATATTCAAAGGCCCGCGGTAAAGCGCCAGCGGAGAAAGCGCGGCGAAAAATATCAGAAAGCCCATTTTGCCCGAAGGCACAAGACCGTTTATCACCGGATTCAAAAGTACCGCCACCGCGGGGCTTGTAACCGATGACACGAGCATGCCGATTCCGATGAAAAGAAATATTACGCCAGCGATATCCTGTATGCCTTCGACTATCGAGCCCGAAAATAAATTCACGGTCCGCCCCGGATGCGTCATCAAAATAGCATACAATGAAGCCAGGATGAACCCGAATATCGAGGAGCCCACGGCGTCGAGCATTCCTTTATCGGCAGCGCCGAATCCCCATACCGCCTTGAATATAAAGACCGTCACAATCGGTATCACAGGGGCAATAAGCGCCGCAACCGGCACTTTTTTATCGTTCTTCCCGTTTATCGCAGCCGCGTCCGGCTCGGCCCAGGCCGACCTCACCCGCTCATTCTTAACATTCACGATAATAAACAAAGCCGTCACCAGGGCCGATATCACGAAAGCCGGAATGAAAAAAGAAGAAACCACCTCGCCGCCGAATATCCCGATGAACGCGCCGTAATTCGCCGCGTTAGCCGCAAGCCCCGTCTGCATGCCGAGCAGCAGGAGTGAAGCCGCCGTCACCGGCTTTATTCCGGCCGATGTCATGATGGGTATCGCGATGGATCCGATCATAATGACCGCGCCGAGCCCGTTCATCCCCAGAAATACGAACGCCACCGCGGCCGTGAGCGCCGAGGCTATCGGCAGCGGCCTGTCTCCGGCCAGCTCCGCCGCGTTCTTTATTATTGCGCCCGAAATGCCCGTTTTCATGATCACCCTTGCAAAAATCGCGCCGAATACAACGACCGCGATCGAACTTGCCATCTTGACCGATCCGCCTGAAACGACGACATTGATAAAATCAGTAAAGGGCATTCCCGCCGCCAGGCACATCGCCCAGGCCATCAAAGGCAAAGCAAGTATCGTCGGCAGCTTTTTAGCGATCATAAGCCCGGCGAATATAAAAAATATCAGCAGTATCAATAATCCATGGACCGTCATTATTTGCCACCAGCCCTTTCCTCATCGCACGCCGCAATGAAATCAACGAACCGCCGCGTTATCTCGCGCGGCCTTGTTATCGCCGTCCCGACGACCGCCGCGAACGCGTTCAGATCGATCACGGCCTTTTTCAATTCAGCCGGCTCGCCTATGCCGCCTTCCGCTATCACAGGTATTTTAAGAGAGCTCACCAGTTCTTTCAGCAGATTGAAATTCGGAAGTATGGTTCCTTTCGTATATTGCGTATAGCCGCTCAGAGTCGTCGCCGCAATGTCGAAACCAAGTTTTTCAGCCTTAATGCCTTCCTGGAAAGTTGAAATATCCGCCATGAGTATTATTTTCGGATACTTTTCGCGCACGCGCGCATAAAACTCGTCCAGGCTCGCGCCCCCCGGCCTGATGCGGTCCGTCGCGTCCACAGCGATAATGTCCGCGCCCGCATCCACCAGCAGCGACACTTCTTCGACCGTCGGCGTGATATATATATCGCTATCCTTATATACTTTTTTGATTATACCGATAAGCGGCAGATCCACGATCTTCTTTATCGCCCTGATATCCTCAACGCCGTTCGCCCTGATGCCGGCCGCCCCGCCCAGTTTCGCCGCAAGCGCCATTTTCGCCATTATGTCCGCGCCGTGCAGCGGCTCATCTTCAAGCGCCTGGCAGGACACTATCAGCCCGCCCTTTATCTTCGATAATATATTTTTTTTCTTATTCATGTTCACTTCCCCGGATGAGAATCATTCTTTCAACATAGCACGCCGCACGAAGCGCCAGAGATATTATCGAACTCCACGCGACACTCCGCACTCCAAATTTCTTCGGATCGGAACCTGCCGGAACCTATATGCAAAGATGCTATTATTTAAGATTATGGCGGTATTATAGACAAAACATTGTAATAAGTCAAGAATGAAATCGGGTGTGTCATCATTTAAAATTTTCTTTTAACAACCTCTCGCTTTGAAAATAAGTTACGCTCATTTATAACACACTTGTTTTGTTGACAGAAAAAAAGTTTTTTATTGTCAACCCCTTATCTTTTTATGAAATTCATTGAAGCCGCCTGCCCGCGACAATATGATTGATAAATGATCGATTTTATGATATAATGAAAACGCTCAAAATAACCTGCCACAAATATTGTTGGATTTCAGACGCAATTACAGAACACAAATCAAATAAGGAGACCACGCACAAATGAAAAACAATTATTTCATCCTCTTTTTATCCGCAATATTCTTTTGCACGATTGCCGCATCGATCCTTCTCATGGCCGGCAACGCCGCTTTCGCTTCCGGCATCGAATTCAAGACCGCGACGCATACCGATAAACTCATCAAAATAAACTATCCTCAGATATCCGGCATGAGCGACGCCGCGAAAATGTCAAAAATAAACGCCCTCATCAAAGACCACGCGCTCGCGATAAAAAGCCCGTTCGCCGAAGAACTGAAAGACGTTGAAATGGACGGAAACTACACGATAGAATATATCGGTTCCAATATATTGAGCGTCAAATATTGCGTATTCGCAAATGTAAAAAACGCCGCCCACCCTGTAGATGTGATCGCCGCTGCGAATATCGATCTGAACGCTCTTAAGACGCTTAAATTGAGCGAAGTGGTAACGGTAGATCAAAGCCTTGTCGAACTTTTTCTGAAAGGCGGCTACGTGCCCCGCGGCGAAGACCTCGATCTCAGCTCGGCCGGCGCGCTTAAAGACATTATCGCCGGTTTCGACAAAAAGGAATTATTGACCCGGTTCAAAGACCCTTCCGCCGCTTTTTACTTCACGAAAGACTCGCTGGTCATCAGCGCCGAAGTGATACACGCGGCAGGCGATCACGCCGAGTTCGCCGTTTCGTACAAAGACCTTGGCAAAGCGCTGCTATTGAAGCCCGAAGGCTTTTCGAAACTAAAATAAATCTGGCGATATGCCGTTGATTTTTTTTCTTTTGAAAATAGTTTGAGGCCGCATTCGCGGCCTCAAAGCGTCATGTTTCAAATATTTAATAATTTATATTTTTTTATTAAATTCTTAATTTCTTAATTTCTTAATTTTATATTTTTTCTTAATTTCTTAATTTCTTAATTTTATATTTTTTATCCTATTTTTTAATAACCGGCAATTGATTTTTTTATTATTCCAACTCTTCGACCTCGACCGCTTTCGGCACGCCTTCGACCTGCATTTTATAAACGGGCCCCAGCTTATATATGGTGACTTTCGGCGAAAGCGGGCCGCATTGACGGTAGTGGTGGTAGTAAAACCGCTTCTGCCGCCAGATCTCGCCGCTCTTCAGCTTGACGACCGTTCCGCCCTTCCAGCCGTCGAACCTGCCGTCGATGGCGCTTTCCACGGTTTTACCGTCGTATTCCGCCCGGAACCTGTCATAGCCGCTGCCGGCGTAGCCGGCATTTTCTTCAAAAGCCTCGCCGCCCGCCGCACGGACGCCCCCTTTATTATCTGAATTTCCGATCAGCCTGGCGTTCCACACAGACGCTTCCTGCCTGTCTTCCGGCAGCAATATCCGGACGCCCGGGCCGCAGAATGTGCTGGCCGACTTTATTCGCGCCTGCTTGCCTTCATACCGCCAGAAAAAAGAAGCCTCAGGGCCCACTTCGATATGCCAGCGGTCGCCGTTCTTGCGTTCGACGATACCGCTGTTTTCGCCCAACACCTTCACCACGGTGACGAATTCAGTGACGGCATGAGCAGGGGCGGCCTGCGCTAAAATCAGCAAAACCGCTGCAATAGTCATAACAATCTTAAAATTCAGTATCGCGCTAAAATTTCTTTCATGTTTCATGTTCTCAACCTTGCTGTTAATATATTCGAGGCTATAGTAAAAGACATAAATTAATTTTGCTGTCCGGCAATAATCTTTTCTCCGCTCGCTGGTCCTCGGCGCCTATGGCGCCTGCGGAGGCTTCGCTCCGAAAAATTATTGCCGGCCTTCCTGATGTAAACTAACTAATTTCGCTTACTATAGTTGGTATATTCGACGGCCTTCTTAATGACCCTGTCAAACATGGTGTTACTTTCAGGCCGCTGTTTCGGTTTGATGTCTGGCGGCTTTCCTTCGTTATTGACGATCTTTTTATCCGCGCCGGCGGCGATGAGCATATCGACGCTTTCTTCGCGTCCGCTCCATGCGGCGTAGTGCAGCGCGGTGTTCCCGTTCCTGTTGCGTTCGTTGACGCTGACGCCCTTTGCGATAAGCGCCGCCATGAGGGTTTGGTTGCCGATCCTTGCGGCCGTTATCAGCGGCGTTTCGCCTTTTTTATTTTTCGCCCCCGTCGGAGCGCCCGAAGCGATGAGCAGGTCGATCATTTCCTTTCCGCACTTCATGGCCGCGTGGTGCAACAGAGTGTTTCCGTCATCGTTGACGACGTCGGTTCTGGCACCCTTCGATATCAAAAACTTCGCGTTGGCCGTTATGCCATGAGCGACCGCCCATAAGAGCGGCGTTTTACGATCGAGGCTCCGTATATCGATGTCTTTGAATTTAGACGCTATCAGAACGCAGATGCTCTCGTCTGCGGTCTTCGCCGCGTAATGCAGAGGCGTGTCATTGTTTCTGTGATACGCGCCGTCGACGACCGCGCCCCTCGCGATGAGCAATTTGACTATTTCGATATTTTTCGATTTGATCGCTTCGACTACAGGGCTTGCGCCAAAACTTTCAGACGCATTTATATCAGGCACCATGCCTATGAACATTTCGACGTATTCGAGTTTTCCGGAGGCGATCGCGTCGTTCAATAGGCACACTTCGGCGGTCGGCGCGCTTTTATCTTTCAGATACGACACGATGTCGGCGGCGCCGAGCCTGACGGCCTCGCCTATGGGGCTTCTTCCCCTGCAGTCCGCAACCTTTGCCGACGCTCCGTTTTCAACGAGAAGTTTCACCATTTCAAAATCGCCGGCGCGCGCCGCGTAAAAAATGGGCGTCTGTAAATCGGAGTCGAGCTTGCTCAGATCGGCTCCCTTCGATATAAGGTATCTCATAATTTCCGCATTCTTAGCGCCCGCCGCCTCGTGAACGGCAGTCCATCTGCGGCAAGGCCCCTGCCGCACGTCGTTTATGCGCGCGCCGCGATCGACCAGGAGTTTGACCATATCGAAATTTTTTCTGTCGACCGCCCATGAAAGCGGGGTATTCGCTTCTTTGTTCCCTAAATTGACGTCGGCTTTCATATCGATGAGAAGGTTTACCTCCCGCGTACCGAGCGACATCACCGCCCGCTGCAGCGGAGTGAATCCATTGACGTCGCCGAGGTTCGGGTCGGCGCCTTTTTCGAGAAGGAATTTCATGATATCGTATTTAGCGGGGAGGCGCTGGCCTTCGACTACCTCGAGAAGTACCGAACTCTGACCGGCGCCCTTTGAATTTATGTTCGCGCCTTTTGAAAGCAGTAATTCCATCACGCCGAAATTCCCGAACAGCGCCGCGCAAAGTAATGGCGTCTCATTATATTTTGCGGGCTCGTCGATCCCGGCGCCGCACGAGGCGAGAAATTCGACGATCTCCTTGCCGGCTGCCTTGTTTTCTGACATGGCGGCCATATGCACCGGAGTCATGCCGTTAGAGTTTTTAGCGTTCACTTTGACTTTTTTCATAACCAGATACCTGACTATTTTGATATGCCCTTTCAACGCGGCGTGATGCAAAGGAGTGCTGCCCATGCCATCGCGCTCGATCAGGCATTTTTCGTCCGCGGCGCACATGGCGTTCATCGCCGCCGCATCGCCGGCGGCGGCTTTTTCATGTATGGGAGCGGCCGCCGCGCCTACGAATGCGCCGATCGTCAACAGGCACGATATAAATATTATTCGAAAATAAATATCGATCCCTCCTTCATAAATTTTATATTAAATTTTATGGAAAATCAACGGACGATGTGGCTGTCTAACATACACAATAATTATTTAAATTTCGCTCCCTGAAAAGCGCAGGAAACCGTTAAGCAAAGGAGTGGCGCCGATTCCGACTAACACTACCATTTCCATTTCTTCTCTTTTAGAAGCCTTCCGTATTTCGTCGAGGACCTTGATTATATTTTCATGTTCGGCTGCTATTTTATCTATCACGCTAACCATAAATGACCTCTCCGTCTTTTTCGGCGAGCCTGCTGAACAGGCAATTATCATCGAGGTCTATAACATCGACGGGCCTGGACAGATCGCGGCATGATTCCCAGCCAAATTCAAAAAAATGCTCCGGCGCCAGGCCTTTAACGCCAATATCTATATCGTTTGCGTCTGAAACCTCCCTGGCCGAACCGAAAAGGATCACCATGGCGACATTATATTTTTTCGCGCATTTAATTATTACCTGTCTGTCACTGTCTGAAAGCATATCAATATCACCCGGCCTTAAGAGGTAATAGGCATTACCGTCTGTATTTTTCACTATATTATAACACATCATTTTATAAAAATCAAAATTCTCTTTTTAGTGTATCTAATTTCATTGAAAAACGGATGCTTTTATGATATGATAAAAATTATTGAAAAGCCTCGTTATAAAAAAAACAGAATTTAATCTAAAATTTAAAAGGAGAAATGATTATGAGTAAAAAAATATCGTTTATTTACGGAACCGCCGTGCCGCCGTTATCTTCTGTTAAATCTATTGTTTTGACAATATTAGCAACCCTGGCAATATCGGTAATCTATATTCCCGCTTCGTTCACTGCGCCTCAAATATTTACAAACAACGCGGCTGCCGCCGAAGACACCCTGCCAGGCGGCTCCAAAATATCATCGAGCGATAAAGACGCATTTATAAGCGCGGTCAATAAAGGCGATCTTAATGAAGTGAAGAAATTCGTCGAAAACGGCGTTGACGTGAATACCAAATTCGTTCAAATCACCATGGATCTTTCGGGTGCAAACGATTATACGGCAGTTATGGCGGCCGCTTCCAAAGGGCATTTTGAAATATTGACCTACCTTCTCGAAAAAGGCGCGGACATCGCCGCGTTAGATAGTAAAGGCCGCAGCGCGTGGGATTACGCCGAAGCTTATGGTCACAAAAAAAATCTCGACATATTAAAAGCGAAGGGAGCCGGCCCTTCGCCCGACACTAAAAAAATCGTCGCTGAAATACGGGCGATCAAATGCAAAAAAGAAATGGATCATATATATATGGCATTGGAACTTTACGATATGGAAGGCGGTCTGACGCCGACAGTAACCATTAACGAGTTAGTCAAAAATAAATATATAAAGCAAACCTCGCGCTGTCTGCAAAATCCCGACGAAGATTATATGATAGTCATAAGCGGTTCCGCAAACAAGCTGCAATATGACGTTAAATGCAAAACGCATGGAAGTTATAAAGAATTAAAATGACCGGCGCCGGCTTGAACGAACCGGGGTTCGAATCTTCAACATTTTTCAGGGCAATTTTCAATAAACATTCAAGACCTGCTACCCAGAAAACTACCCAGAAAATCCTTGAAGAATTGAAAAAGAATCCCTGCATTACCCGCAAAGAGCTCGCGTCCATTATCGGCATCAGCCAGAACGGTATAAAATATCATCTCGATAACTTGAAAAAAACAAGCGTGATAGAGCGCGTCGGCCCCGACAAAGGCGGGCGCTGGGAAGTTCGGCGGGATCTATAACGATCATTAACGATTCTTTTTTTATTTTCAATTTTCTTTTTCTTCTTCTATCTTTTTCTTTCATCTTTATGTTTTCGTTAGTTCGAGTCCGCTTCGCGGCCTCGAAGCGCCGGCCAAAATTTTTCCGTACAGCGGTCAAGTCCGCCGCCCGTCCGTGCAGAGGTAACATTTATTATCTACTGTTATCAATAGTTTTAACAATTATTTGTTATAAATCACATTTATTTAAAAACACAAAAAGATAATTGTTATAAATCACATTTAATTGTTACAAATCACATTTAATCAGATGTAGTAATAAGAATTACGGCCCTGTTTAGATATTTT
>Ga0209212_1003451_pt1 | contig 20884 bp, 8 predicted proteins | sample RifGroC2_FD_183996 | JGI IMG/M metagenome (GOLD analysis project Ga0209212, IMG submission 183996) | Groundwater microbial communities from Rifle, Colorado, USA - Groundwater C2 (SPAdes) (version 2) | ecosystem: Environmental > Aquatic > Deep subsurface > Groundwater | place: Rifle, Colorado... | reverse complement strand
TATGAGTTGAGGGATCTCCAAATCACTAAAACGGATATTTTATTAACTCATTCTTGTTATTTGGAAGATACATCTACAATAGTGATAGTGAGAAAAAGATGTGACGAAAGATTAGCTTCAAAAGGAGAGCCTGCCCCGCTTTGGCGGGGGGAAACTTCTTCTGACTTCTTCTGATCTCTGTATTAATATTACTACTCTTAAGTTGACGTCTATGCCTTTGAAGGGGGCGGGGGGTGGGTATTTACTTAATACTCAAATACTCCGAACTCAGATTTTATTGTAAGCATCTTTTTGTCTGATCCCTCACAATATCCTATTACCTTAGCATCAAGATTAAACCCGGCTGCTATATCAATTATCCGGGAGGCATTCTCCGGTTTAGTATAGATCTCAAACCTGTGACCCATATTGAATACCTTATACATCTCCTTCCACTTGTTCCCTGATTGTTCATGAATTATTCTGAAAAGGGGAGGTAAGGGGAAGAGGTTGTCTTTTACAACATGCAGTTTATCAATAAAATGGAGTATTTTTGTTTGTCCTCCGCCTGAACAATGGATCATTCCATGAATATCTGGACGCATCTCCTGAATGACCTTCATAATAACCGGTGCATAAGTGCGGGTTGGTGACAGAACAAGTTTACCTGCATCAATACCAAGCTCATCCACATTGTCTGTCAGTTTTAGCTTACCCGAGTAGATAAGGTCATAAGAAAGTTGTGTATCAAGACTTTCCGGATATTTGGAAGCCAGATAGGCTGAAAAAACATCATGTCGTGCAGAGGTCAGTCCGTTACTGCCAATTCCGCTGTTATACTCCTTTTCATAAGTTGTTTTTCCTGATGAGGAAAGGCCGACAATGACGTCTCCCGGAATGATATTATGATTCGAAATAACATCAGCTTTCTTCATTCTTGCAACAACAGTGGAGTCAACCACAATGGTACGAACCAGGTCACCTATATCAGCTGTCTCTCCTCCGGTAGACCATATTCCTATACCCATACTCCTCAGCTCCCCGAGCACCGCTTCAGATCCATTTATCAGAGCAGAAAGAACTGAAGCGGGTATGCAGTGCTTATTTCTGCCTATGGTTGATGATATAAGTATATTATTATATGCTCCGACGCATAAAAGATCATCGAGGTTCATCACTATAGCATCCTGAGCTATTCCTTTCCATACCGATATATCGCCTGTCTCTTTCCAGTACACATATGCCAGGGATGATTTTGTCCCTGCACCATCGGCATGCATTATATTACAATAATCTTCATCCCCGCCGAGCAGATCAGGAACAATTTTACAGAAAGCTTTGGGGAAGAGCCCTTTGTCAAGATTCTTTATTGCTGCATGAACATCTTCTTTCCCTGAAGAAACACCTCTTCTGCTATATTTTGATTCGGTCGGCATAGTTCAATTTCAAGCCGCAAATATAGGAAAAAGGATTATCTGAGGCATCAATTCCATGAAGTTACTTTCCTTCATTATTTACCCACTCAACTGCCTGTTTAAGTAGTTGCCTGTAACCGGAATTCTCAAATGTTGGTACATCATGGCCACTCTGAATGGTTACTACCCTGGCTTTGCCATAGTTCTTCGTCCACCCTATTACCTTTTCACTTGATGATTCTGTGGTAGTCAATAAAGGTTTTACACCAGGTTCAACATAATAACCTTTATATGTCTCATCAAAGACTTCAAAGTCATTCAATCCCTTTGTAACCGGATGGCCCTTATCAGTTATCTTCACAATAAAATGCAGATCATGCTGATACGAACAGGCTGCATATTCCCTGCCATCAACAACTGTGGGCTTATGAAAGTACTTACCTCCTATGATTTTAAAATATTCAGGCCATTCATCAAAGGCACATATACTGTGATGAAGTACTACCAGAGGCTTTCCCTCCCTGATGCAATCAGAGAAAACTTTTTCCTGATCAGGTGTGATGGACTGCCACATATGATAAAATACAAGAACATCATATTTGCTTCTGTTTTCAGGAAGGAACATATTGAATGCACCCGGCAATTCTTCAATTTTGTAAGTGATATTCTCACCCAGGCTTGCAAACATTTTGTTAAATTGTTCTTTCTGGTAATCATGTCCGCCGGTTATTACCAGGATACGGATGGTATCTTTTTCAGCAAAGGTTGATGAAATAATGAGTAACGTTAAAAACAGAAAAGATAAAATAATTATGTACTTCTTCATTTTGTTTTGGTATTTATGTGAATCTGTTTTGTAAATATTAACCCTTCCATGTTATTTTATTTTCACGAACTCACCCCCTTCCTTCGCTTCGCTCAGGATTTCCCCTCTCTGCTCGCGCAAAGAGGGGGAAATGCTCAATTTTACGAATCGGGGGCCCCCTCTTTACGAAGCAGAGAGGGGGTTGGGGGTGAGTTCATGCTATTATTTCTTCGGAGCCTCATAATCCGTGCGAAGTACCCTGAACTCGGTACGTCTGTTTATCTGATGGGCGATCTCTTTCTGTTCTTCGCCGGCGAGAGAGTTTATATATTGTTCTGTCAGAATGCTGCCGGCTCTGAGGAAAGGATTCTGTGCTATAATGGCAGCATCAACAGTTATTGGTGTCGATTCGCCATAGCCTCTTGCAGATAATCTTTCCGCTTCAATTCCCTTATCAATAAGATACTGAACCACAACCTGGGCTCTCTTCTGTGAAAGGTCCTGGTTATATGCTTCGGTATCCCTGGAGTCGGTATGTGACATGAGCTCAATAGTTACATTGGGATTATCGAGCAATGTCTCAACCAGTTTGTCGAGTGAAACCATCGATTCGGGCCTGAGGTCCCACTTGCCAAAATCATAGAGAATATTCGGGAGCTCAATAGGCTTATCAATTGCGGAAAGCAATATGGTAACCATAAATTCACGGCTTTTTTCCTGGCCTTTTGTTGTCTCCTTCTCTTTACCGTTAAGGAAACCTCTCTTTGAAGCCAGAAAAATATAATCCACATTAGCTTTCATGGCAAACCTGAAGTCGCCTCCGTCAGCGGTTTCGGTCTGAAGATTGGATCCGTCACTTGCAATTAGCTGTACCAGCGAACCCGGAATAGCCGCTCCTGTCTTTTCATCCTTTACAAGTCCGGTAACACTGAATCTCAAAGGAGGGAGTTCAAAAGAATAGAGGTCATCATTTCCTTTTCCTTTCCTTGTGGAACTGAAAATACCGCGTTCATTTTCATTTTCGAAAGTAATTCCAAAATCATCCGAATAACTGTTAATCGGAGGTTTCATGTTCTGAACGATCCAGCTGCCATCGGGTTGTGAAACAGCTTTGAAAATATCGAGACCACCCATTCCGATAAGTCCGTCAGAAGCAAAATAGAGAGTGCCGTCAGACCTTACATACGGGAAGAGTTCATCTCCGGGTGTATTAATGTCAGGGCCAAGGTTTACAGGTTTTGACCATTCCCCTCCACCGGATTTTGTTGTCATCCATATATCTTTTTTGCCTGAGCCTCCGGGTATATCAGAGACAAAATAGAGAGTTGAACCATCGGGGGACAGTGCAGGATGAGCGGCAAGAAGTGAATCGGCCAGTATCCCGGAGTTTTCAGGTTTGCTCCATGAGTCGTCCGACCTTGATGAATACATTATTATACATCCTTTTCTTTCACGCTTGCCTGCTTCGCACCTTGTAAAATACATCTCCCTGAAATCAGATGAGAATGCCGGTGTACCATCTTCAAATTCGCTGTTGATCTCTTTGACCGGCACAGGTGTGCTCCATTTTGATTTTTTATCTATCCTGCTCTCAAAGATATCTGTGTAACTCTGACCTGTTGCTCCGTGAGTTTTGCTTCCGGCAGCATCGTCGCGTGATGAGGTGAAGTATATCAGGCTGAAATCATCCCTTCCATAGGCAGGACTGAAATCTGATTGTCGTGAATTGATATCCCTTATATCCTCTACTTTATAGGCTTCAGGATTTCTTGTCCATTCGAGAGCCAGTTCGCAAGCCCTTATCTGTTGATCGGCACGCGAATCGGAAGGAGCTATCTGTTTATACTTTTTAAACTCATCGATTGCAGCCTGATGTTTCCCGTTTTTTTTCATCGATTCGGCAAGCCAGTACTGTGCGTCAGGTTTTGAAGTTGAAGATTTAACTGCAAGTTTGTACCACGTCTCGGCATTTTTCGGATCATTAATATGCCGGTAACATTCTGCGATCATGAATACCAGTTCTGTTCTTGCATTTTTATCAGCTTTTTTTGTTTTGGAATAAGCATCTTTAAACTGATCTATCGCTTCATAATACTCACCTGCATTGAAGGTTTCATATGCCCTCTCAATTTTTCGCTTCTGGGCTGAAACATCAACTGGGAATACTGTAATTAATATGATAATGAAAAATAATAGTCGCTTCATAACTCCACAATCAATTTGCCAGTAAAAGTAATCAATTTAAGGAATTGAGGTATATTAATTAACGGTGGTGAATTTCATTTATATGAATTAATCAGGCTAAATGATTATCATCATTTTACAGATGTCAAAAAAAAGGATCCCAAAACAGGGATCCTTCTTCATGAACCATAAAATAACCAATCCTTTATCTTGTGAAAAGCAACTCCCTGTATTTCGGAAGGGGCCATATTTCATTATCAACAATAAGTTCAAGCTTATCAATATGATAGCGGATCTCGTCAAGATAAGGTTTTACCTTGTTTTCATATGCCAGCGCCTTTTTATACGAATCTTCAATGACATTGGCTTTTTTACGTTCTTCAATCATTTCATTAACAAGTTTCTTGATATTCGAGATATGGTCGGAAATGGTAACTATCATCTCTTTCCTTGCACCTGCAAGCCTTTCAAATTCAATATCATTAAAAATATCCCTGAGACCTTTAACATTGTTGATCAGTGTTGTCATATAGGTAACAGCCGTTGGAACTATATGATTTATTGCAAGATCGCCCAGAACCCTTGATTCTATCTGCACCTTTTTAGCGAACTTCTCATACTCAACCTCTACGCGGCTTTCAAGCTCTTTATCTGTAAAAACTCCTGATCCAACAAGAACTTCCCTGGAATGCTTGGTCAGATAAAGGCTGATAGACTCCGGTACGCTGGTGAGATTACATAATCCTCTTTTCTTTGCTTCCTTATGCCATTCCTTACTATAGTTATCCCCTTCAAATAATACTCTCTCTGATTCGAGAATATACCTTTTCAATACCTGGAAAATGGCTTCATCCTTGTTTATACCTTTTTTAATAATGACATCCACATCTTTCTTAAACTGAGTCAGCTGATAAGCAACTGCAGCATTGAGAACAATCATTGCAGGACTGCAATTTGCTGAAGACCCTACAGCTCTGAATTCAAATTTATTGCCTGTAAAAGCGAATGGAGATGTTCTGTTTCTGTCAGTATTATCGAGCAGTATTTCAGGTATTTTGCCAATTCCAAGCTTAAGTTCGGTCTTCTGAGCCGGCGTCATCTTCTTGTCTGTTACTTTCAGTGAAATGTTCTCAAGCATATTTATCAGGTAAGAGCCAAGAAAGACTGATACTATTGCCGGTGGAGCTTCGTGACCTCCAAGTCGGTAAGAGTTTGATTCATTCATTACAGATGCCCTGAGAACGTCATTGCTGTCATTCACAGCTTTGATAACATTTACCAGGAAAGTAAGAAATTGTAAATTAGTTTTTGGATTTTTCCCGGGAGATAAAAGATTTACTCCGGTATTTGTCGCCACCGACCAGTTATTATGTTTCCCTGAACCATTTATTCCTGCAAATGGTTTTTCGTGAAATAAAACTCTGAATTTATGTTTCCGGGCAACCTTTCTCATAACATCCATCAAAAGCAGGTTGTGATCAACAGCGAGGTTAACCTCTTCGAAGATCGGAGCACTTTCGAATTGATTTGGAGCCACTTCATTATGACGTGTTTTAACCGGAATTCCGAGTTTATAAGCTTCACATTCGAAATCTTCTATAAAAGCCATAACCCTTTCCGAAATAGATCCGAAATAGTGGTCAGACAACTGCTGATCTTTTGATGACTGATGGCCCATAAGTGTTCTTTCGGCCAGCATTATATCTGGTCTGGCATAATACAAAGCATCATCTATAAGAAAGTACTCTTGTTCGCATCCCAAAGTTGCAATAACCTTTGTAACATCTTTATCAAAGTACTGGCATACATCAACTGCAGCTCTGTCAAGCTCCGAAAGAGCTTTCAGAAGAGGAGCTTTATAATCTAGTGCTTCTCCTGTCCATGATACAAATATTGTCGGAATACACAGTGTGGTTCCGACTATAAACACCGGTGATGAAACATCCCAGGCAGTGTATCCTCGTGCTTCAAAAGTATTGCGAAGACCACCACTTGGAAAACTGGAAGCATCCGGTTCAGACTGAACGAGAACTTCGCCGGAGAATTTTTCAACAACCTGTCCGTTGTCAGTAATCTCAATAAATCCATCGTGTTTTTCAGCGGTTCCATCGGTAAGAGGGTGAAACCAATGGGTGTAATGAGTTGCACCTCTCCCTGTGGCCCATGCTTTGAGGCCTGTTGCCACGAGATCGGCTTCCTGCCTGCTCAGTGATTTTCCTTCGTTGATAGCTCTCTTTACAACTTTATATGCCTCTTTAGACAGGTAGTGTTCCATCTTAAGAAGGTCAAAAACATTCTCTCCGAAATAATCGGAAACAACTCTTGATGGAGTTTTAACTTCAACTGCACCTCTGTTGAAGACTTCACGTAATGCACTAAATCTGAGTTCTGCCATTTTAATAGAATTTTATGTTTGTTTGCGGCAAATATATACCTTTTTTAAATATACCCTACTTTTTTTTATGAATTTTCGTTTTTTTTATGTATATTTATGGTTTACCCCCTCTTTTTAATATCAAAATTGATTTTTTATGCTTTTTTCACAAATAAATCCTTAAATATCCCGTCATTCCGAACGAAGTTATGGAATCTTTCCCTTTGGATTATAGCTTTTATGTTACAATTTCTCCTGGCATCTTCAGATAAAGTCAAAGTTCGCTGCACTTCACGCGGGATGACAGTACCATAAAGGAACCCTATTCCACCAATTGACTTTTAAAACAAGTTTTTAACTAATGAAAATTTGTTATATTTGTCGCCTGTATTCAAAAAGCTATTTTTTCAATTAATTTATTAAAGGATATATTAGATGTCAACACTTCAATTTTTGCGCGAGAAAGCCGGAGTATTGGTTGCTGTGGTAATCGGGGTTTCCCTTTTACTGTTCGTCGTAAGCGACTTCTTTGGAAATGGAAGAGGTCAGAGAATGAAACAGAAGAATTACTATGAGATTGGAGAGATAGGAGGCGAATCAGTTTCATATCAGGATTACGAGTTAAGGCTCCAGAATCTTTTTGAGATATATAAACTTTCAGGCAGAGATCTCGATGAAGCAACAACTGAACAGGTGCGTGAACAGATGTGGCAACAGATGGTAAGGGAAACAATTCTTGACGCACAGTACCAGAAACTGGGAATAGGAGTAAGCACGGAAGAATTAGACGAACTGGTTTTTGGAAATAATCCGCACATTATAGTTCAGCAGTTATTCACTGATCAGCAGACAGGAGGCTTTAATAAAACCTTTATGGTCAATTTCCTTAAACAAACCGAAGTTGATGAAACTGCCAGAAAATACTGGCTCTTCTTTGAAGACGAGATTGTAAATGAAAGAATGAACGCAAAATATAATGCCTTTGTTTCCAAAGGATTATACGTCACTTCAAAACAGGCCGAATTTGACAAATCTATTTCAGCAAACACTGTCGATTTCAGTTACATATTAAAGAACTACAGCTCAATTCCGGATTCAGCAGTTACGATAACTAAAAGCGATATTGATGCTTACTTCAAAAAGAACAAAGAGAGTTATAAAAGAACCGCCATCAGGGACATAGAGTATGTTACATTCGATGTTTTGCCATCTGATGAGGATGTAAAGCAGACCGAGACATGGATCACCAATACACGTGAAGAATTCAGTTCTGCTCCCGATCCGGTACAATTTATCAACCTTACTGCCGATTCGCGTCATATTGGTTTCTTTTATCCGATTAGCAATGTTCCGGATGCACTTAAGGAATTCGTAAAGAAGGAGGATCTGAAAAGCATTTATGGCCCTTATATTGAGGACGGTTCATACAAACTGGCCAGGTTGATGGCTGTTGAAGACAGGCCGGATTCTGTACATGCCCGTCACATTCTTCTTTCTCCAAATCAGGCAAGACCGATGGAAGCTACAAGAGTGCTTGCCGACAGCCTTGTGGGGATCCTGAAGAAAGGCTCATCCTCTTTTGCTGAGCTTGCAAGGAATTATTCAGACGATCAGGGTTCTGCACAAATTGAAGGCGATCTCGGCTGGTTTACCGAAGGCAGAATGGTGGTTCCGTTTAACAATGCATGTTTTTCAGCTAAAAAAGGAGATATTAAAACTACAGAAACAACATTTGGCGTTCATATTATTGAAATTCTTACACAGTCAAAGAACACAAGGAAATACAACATCGGATATGTTGACAGAAAGATCGTTGCCGGTACACAGACCAACCAGAGGATATACAGTGAAGCAAGCCAGTTTGCAGGGACCAACGACACATATGAAAAGTTCAATAAGGCTGTTTCCGAAAAAAATCTGAATAAAAGAGTTGCCAACAGCCTGACTCCGCAACAGAAGACACTCCCCGGCCTTGATAATCCACGATACCTCATAATGTCTTTATTTAATGCTGAGCAGGGAAAGATCATTCTTGACAATAGTCAGCAGGCAGTATTCGAGATAGGTGACAAATATGTTGTGGCCTATTGCTCCAAAGTTCAGGAAGACGGATATGCAGATGTGAAAGATGTGGAAAGTGATATAAGATTTGCACTCTTAAAAGACAAAAAAGCTGAAGTGATCGCTGATGAATTCAGAAAGAACAGCGGAGAAGGAAAAACTATTGATGGCATTGCCACAGCAATGAATCTGACTGTTCAGGAAGCTACACAGGTAAATTTCAGATCTTTTGCCGTACCCGGTATCGGTACCGAACCGGCACTGACAGCTGCTGCATCTAATTCAACCAGGGGTGCTGTTACAGGTCCGGTAAAAGGGACTAATGGAGTTTTCATGCTGACAGTCAACAATTCAGCAGCCGCACAGGAAGAAGATGTCAAAGTAATACAGGAGAGGCTTGCTTCAACATTCCAGCTGAGAGGAAGCTATGAGGCTTATGAAGCTCTGCGCAAAGGAGCCAATATAGTTGATAAGAGGTATAAGTTTTACTAGCAGACAATAATTAAAATACAGAAAGCCCTCTGAGAAATCAGGGGGCTTTTTTTATTATTGATATTGGCACAAAGACTCAGGGGCTCAACGGCTTAGCTAAGCGAAGTTTGCAACTTCGCTTTCTGTAGTTTGTAGTCTGAGACTATAATATACTTTACGGCGAAGTCACAGACTTCGCCAAGCTCAGACATCAACCGTTGCGCCATTGCGCTTAGCTAAGCGAAGTTTGCAACTTCGCTTTCAGCACCCGTACAAAAAAAAGAGGGCATCCTTTCGGACGCCCTCTCGTTTTAAAGTCGGCGACGACCTACTCTCCCGCTTTCGCAGTACCATCGGCGCTGTCAGGCTTAACTTCTCTGTTCGGAATGGGAAGAGGTGGAACCCTGACGCTATAGTCACCTGAAGATCTTCTGACATAAGACCGCAGTTATGTTCTGCTGACTTCCGGCTTTCGGATCTCTCCTTTTACTTTTTACCTTTTACTTTTTACCTTTTGCCTTTTGTCTTTTGTCTTTTGTCTTTTGTCTTTTGTCTTTTGTCTTTTGTCTTTTGTCTTTTGTCTTTTGTCTTTTGTCTTTTGTCTTTTGTCTTTTGTCTTATCAATATTATTGACACATTGGAAAGTAAAGCTAATAAAATCTGTACTCCGAAAGTTTACGGGTAATTAGTATTGCTCGGCTTTGACGTTACCGCCTTTACACCTGCAACCTATCAACGTCGTAGTCTTCAACGACCCTTAAAGGAGATCTCATCTTGAGACGAGCTTCGTACTTAGATGCTTTCAGTGCTTATCTCTTCCAAACATAGCTACCCTGCGATGCAGCTGGCGCCACAACAGGTACACCAGAGGTCTGTCCAACACGGTCCTCTCGTACTAGTGTCAGGTTCTCTCAAATCTCCTACGCCCACAACAGATAGGGACCGAACTGTCTCACGACGTTCTGAACCCAGCTCGCGTGCCACTTTAATCGGCGAACAGCCGAACCCTTGGGACCTTCTCCAGCCCCAGGATGTGACGAGCCGACATCGAGGTGCCAAACCGCCGCGTCGATATGAGCTCTTGGCGGCGATCAGCCTGTTATCCCCGGAGTACCTTTTATCCTTTGAGCGATGGCCCTTCCATGCGGAACCACCGGATCACTATGCTCTAGTTTCCTACCTGATCGACTTGTCGGTCTCACAGTCAAGCGCCCTTATGCCATTGCACTCTACGCACGGTTACCAATCGTGCTGAGGGCACCTTGAGAAGCCTCCGTTACTCTTTTGGAGGCGACCACCCCAGTCAAACTACCCACCAAACAATGTCTTCCCTTGCGGGAGTTAGGTTCCAGATAAATAAAGGGTCGTATTTCAAGGATGACTCCACGATTCCTGGCGAAACCGCTTCGTAGTCTCCGACCTATCCTACACATTATTTACCCAAAATCAATGTTAAGCTATAGTAAAGGTTCACGGGGTCTTTCCGTCCCGTTGCGGGTATCCGGCATCTTCACCGGAACTACAATTTCACCGAGCTCGTGGCTGAGACAGTGCCCAGATCGTTACACCATTCGTGCAGGTCGGAACTTACCCGACAAGGAATTTCGCTACCTTAGGACCGTTATAGTTACGGCCGCCGTTTACTGGGGCTTCAATTCAGAGCTTCTCTCCCGCTTGCGCGGGAAATAACCCCCCCTCTTAACCTTCCAGCACCGGGCAGGTGTCAGGCCTTATACTTCATCTTTCGATTTCGCAAAGCCATGTGTTTTTGCTAAACAGTCGCCTGGGCCATTTATCTGCGTCCCGACATCACTGTCGGGAGACCTTTTTCCCGAAGTTACAGGTCTAATTTGCCTAGTTCCTTAGCCACGGATCACTCGAGCACCTTAGGATTCTCTCCTCGACTACCTGTGTCGGTTTATGGTACGGGCACCATGTACCTGATGCTTAGAGGTTTTTCTTGGAAGTCTGATTAGGATCACTATCCGCTTGCCCGAAGGCTCACGGTACTTTCAGGTTCATCATCACTAAGCTATTAACACAGTGATATAACTACACCCTTTAACGTACTATTCCGTCAGTACGCGGATCTTTCACTACTCCGTCACCCCTTCGCAGTACACGGTGGTACTGGAATATTAACCAGTTGTCCATCGAGATCGCCGTTTGGCTTACCCTTAGGACCCGACTAACCCTGATCCGATTAGCGTTGATCAGGAAACCTTAGTCTTTCGGTGGAGGGGTTTCTCACCCCTCTTATCGTTACTTATGCCTACATCTTCTTTTCCAGACGCTCCAAAATACCTTACGATACTTCTTCTACGCCGACTGGAATGCTCCCCTACCTCCCGACACTTGCGTGTCGGGACCATAGCTTCGGTAATATGCTTATGCCCGATTATTATCCACGCACAACCGCTCGACTAGTGAGCTGTTACGCACTCTTTAAATGAATGGCTGCTTCCAAGCCAACATCCTAGCTGTCTGTGCAGTCGCACCTCGTTTAATCAACTTAGCATATATTTTGGGACCTTAGCTGATGGTCTGGGTTCTTTCCCTTTCGTCCACGGACCTTAGCACCCGCAGGCTCACTCCCGTGTATATCTTGCAGCATTCGGAGTTTGTCAGGGGTTGATAGGCGGTGAAGCCCTCTAGCCCTATCAGTAGCTCTACCTCTGCAAGACTCACCACGAGGCTGCACCTAAATGCATTTCGGGGAGTACGAGCTATTTCTCAGTTTGATTAGCCTTTCACCCCTATCCTCAGTTCATCCAAAGACTTTTCAACGTCAACTAGTTCGGCCCTCCATCCCGTGTTACCGGAACTTCAGCCTGACCAAGGATAGATCACAAAGTTTCGCGTCTACCCCCTCTAACTTTACGCCCTATTCAGACTCGCTTTCGCTTCGGCTCCTCCCGTTCACGGGATTAACCTTGCTAGAGAGGTGTAACTCGTAGGCTCATTATGCAAAAGGCACGCCGTCATCCCGACACTTGCGTGTCGGGACTCCGACAGGTTGTAAGCGCACGGTTTCAGGTACTATTTCACTCCCCTGTTCGGGGTACTTTTCACCTTTCCCTCACGGTACTGGTTCACTATCGGTCTCTCAGAAGTATTTAGCCTTACCGGATGGTCCCGGCAGTTTCAATCAGGATTTCTCGTGTCCCGACCTACTCAGGATACCAGTTATAGTACAAATACATACGCGTACAGGACTTTCACCTTATATTGTATGACTTTCCAGACAGCTTCCGCTTCTTATTTGCAATAATATTACTGGTCCTTCAACCCCGTTGTCGCCAAAACGACAGCGGTTTGGGCTATTCCCCGTTCGATCGCCACTACTGAGGGAATCACTTTTGTTTTCTTTTCCTCCGGGTACTAAGATGTTTCAGTTCTCCGGGTTTGCTCCTCGTATTACTACGGGTACCAAGTCTTCATCTTGGTGGGTTGCCCCATTCGGAAATCAACGGATATATCGGATATTTGCTCCTCCCCGTTGCTTATCGCAGCTTGTCACGTCCTTCGTCGCCTCTGAGAGCCAAGGCATTCACCATGCGCTCTTATTTACTTTCTTGAGTAATCAAATTTTATTAACTTTTACTTGTATTCCAATATGTCAAAGAACTTTATGAGTTTGCAGTTCCTGGTTTGAGGCCCGGATCAGATCCGGACTAAAAACGATGAACTCTGCACTCAAAATATCATATTTCAAGTTCCGGGTTCCGGGTTTCGGGTTCAAGGTTTTAAAACCTTGAACTTTGAACCTTGAACTTTGAACTTAAAACGTTATAATAATGAAGTATATACCAGGCGGATATAGATTACTGACCATTTTCTTCCGGTTAACAGCTATCTGATTGTCTTTCTCCAGAAAGGAGGTGTTCCAGCCGCACCTTCCGGTACGGCTACCTTGTTACGACTTAGCCCCAGTCACTAGTTTTACCCTAGGCCGCTCCTTACGGTTACGGACTTCAGGTACCCCCAACTTCCATGGCTTGACGGGCGGTGTGTACAAGGCCCGGGAACGTATTCACCGCGCCATGGCTGATGCGCGATTACTAGCGAATCCAGCTTCACGGAGTCGAGTTGCAGACTCCGATCCGAACTGAGACCGGCTTTCGAGATTCGCATCCTGTCTCCAGGTAGCTGCCCTCTGTACCGGCCATTGTAACACGTGTGTAGCCCTGGACATAAGGGCCGTGCTGATTTGACGTCATCCCCACCTTCCTCACGGTTTACACCGGCAGTTTCGTTAGAGTTCCCGGCATCACCCGCTGGCAACTAACGATAAGGGTTGCGCTCGTTATGGGACTTAACCCGACACCTCACGGCACGAGCTGACGACAACCATGCAGCACCTTGCAAAGAGTTCCGAAGAAAATCCCGGTTTCCCGGGAATGCACTCTACATTTAAGCCCAGGTAAGGTTCCTCGCGTATCATCGAATTAAACCACATGTTCCTCCGCTTGTGCGGGCCCCCGTCAATTCCTTTGAGTTTCAGCCTTGCGGCCGTACTCCCCAGGTGGATCACTTAATGCTTTTGCTTAGCCGCTGACTGTGTATCGCCAACAGCGAGTGATCATCGTTTACGGCGTGGACTACCAGGGTATCTAATCCTGTTCGCTCCCCACGCTTTCGTGCATCAGCGTCAGTTATGGCTCAGTAAGCTGCCTTCGCAATCGGTGTTCTGTGTAATATCTAAGCATTTCACCGCTACATTACACATTCCGCCTACCTTAACCATACTCAAGACTATCAGTATCAATGGCAAGTCTCCAGTTAAGCTGAAGGTTTTCACCACTGACTTAGTAATCCGCCTACGCACCCTTTAAACCCAATAAATCCGGATAACGCTCGCATCCTCCGTATTACCGCGGCTGCTGGCACGGAGTTAGCCGATGCTTATTCCCAGAGTACCTTCAGTTCCGTACTCGTACAAAATTTTATTCCTCTGGAAAAGAAGTTTACAACGCATAGCGCCGTCTTCCTCCACGCGGGATGGCTGGTTCAGGCTCTCGCCCATTGACCAATATTCCTCACTGCTGCCTCCCGTAGGAGTCTGGTCCGTGTCTCAGTACCAGTGTGGGGGATCACCCTCTCAGGACCCCTAAACATCGTGGCCTTGGTAGGCCGTTACCCTACCAACTAGCTAATGTTACGCATGCCCATCCCGTACCGATAAATCTTTAAATATCAAAAGATGCCTCTCAATATCTTTATGGGGTATTAATCCGAATTTCTCCGGGCTATCCCCCTGTACAGGGTAGGTTGCATACGCGTTACTCACCCGTGCGCCGGTCGCCACCAAAGTATTGCTACCTTGTGATGCCCCTCGACTTGCATGTGTTAAGCCTCCCGCTAGCGTTCATCCTGAGCCAGGATCAAACTCTTCATTGTAAAAATTTATTCTTATTGTCTCTTTTAAAAAACAATCCACGCTCATTCTAAAATACTAACAAGTTTTCTTAGACGAGATTCGTTATATCCCGCCTGGTTGCTACTTCATAATTTCAAAGAACCTTCATTGACCACCGAAGCCTTGGCGCAGGTGGTGCCCTCCGTCCCGATAGCTATCGGGATAAGCGAAGGAGGACTTTCGCTCTATTTCTTAATCCCTTCCGGGATCCCCTTTTTCACTTTGGGATGACAAAGATAACATTTTCTGCCATCTCTGCCAAATAAAAAATGAGATATTTTTTCCGGCTTTTATCCATCCCCTCTTCCTCTTCTTTTAAAAGCCGGAATTCTATCTCTTTTTCAACCCTTCAATCAACTATTCGCCTTAAAAGCGGGTGCAAATGTATGAAATGATTTTTACAAAACAAATTTACCACAGAATATTTTCAAAATAATTTTGCATTTATTTTACTAAGTTCTCACATTCAATAAAATACAAAATAAAAAAATTAAACAACAAATGTTGTTCTTAATACATCATTAAGGATTCCTTTTCCCGCTGACGCGGGATCGGAATGACTGTGCCCTTACCGGGGTGACTGCCTTTCCGTATACACCAACTTGCAGGGATATTCCCTGATGTTACTCAGAATCCCTTATAAATACCCGTCATCCGCAATCCCGCATAAGCGGGACGAAGGGATCCCTCCGGTCATCCCAGTCAGCCATAAAGGTAAGTTTATGTGCTGGGCAATAATTCATAAAGGATTCCTTCTCCCGCAGGAGAGGAATCCTAATGACAAGTTTCTTTCAGATCCATAAAGGATCACCGGAGAGATCCCTCTCCGCCTGGCGGCGGATCGGGATGACAGCGTTATTTCGGGAAGGGGGAGTAAGAAGCGGCGAGCCGGTTTTCCTCTTACAATTATGAATATTAATCCGTACCGGCTCGCCGCTTCTTCAACCTTGTTCCCAAGACCCGACTGTCATTTCGAGTCCCGCACCAGCGGGACGAGAAATCTCCCTGGTGTTCATCCTTACTTTTTCATGTCGTTGAGTCCCTGTACAAAGCAACGAGAAATCTTCTCATTGATACTCCCTGTAACTTAAAGATACCGTCATCCCGAGTCCCGCTCAGGCGGGACGAAGGGACCCTTCTGGTCAGCTCATTCAGCCATAAAGGTAATTCAATGAGCAGCTCAATACATCATAAAGGATTCCTTCTCCCGCTAAAGCGGGATCGGAATGACTTTGTATTTACGGAAAAAAGTTTCAAATGGGTAATCGAAAAAAGCATATATACCTTATTATTATATAGGGCAAAAAAGCAAGGAATATATGGTTTAATGTTATCATAATAACAATCGTTGTCATCCATTAAAACCATCCGCTAATCCAACTATACCGTCAATTCGTCAAACAGAAGTTCAAATTCAAAAAAAATGTTAAAAAAACCCCCCATTGATTTGTTTTAATATCGTATTTTTGATTAAATATTATCCAAAGCCGGGAATTTCAATTTAATTTATCCCATCTGAGAATGAAAAATATGTTTGCATATTTTCAAATAGAATCAATTTCACTCTACTAATTTAAATTTTTGACTTATGAAAAAAAATCTGTTTTTTGCAACAGTCTTATGCATCGGATTGCTTGCAATTATTAATTCCTGCGTGAAAGACACATTCACGGAAGAAGATGCATATGCTGAGCAAAGGAAAAATACAATGCTGCAGGACTCCATTGCAAAAAGCAATATAGAGTTGGAAGCAGAACTAAGTCAGCAACAGGCTTTGCTACTCGACTCTCTGGCAAAGGTCGGCGGAGTAATTAATTATTCGGTTGCAGTAGTTTCTGCCAGTGAATCCTCCTGGTGGTCAAGCTATTTTCAATGGTGGTGGGACAAAGGCGGAAAAGGCGAAAGTTCAGAAATGGGTGTTACAGGAGCCATAGTGACAATTGCCCAGCATGGCAGAATATTTACAGCTACAACAGGTGCTGACGGGATTGCCTCTTTCAAAGACCTCAGGATAGGTACTGCCAACGTCAACATTACAGTAACAGGTTATACCACTGTTGATTACGTTGTTGAGCTTCCTCCGCTTACAGAAGGTTTTCATTCTTCTGTTGCGCCAGATCCAAATGAAGGGTATGACGTTTCGCAGAGAGATTCTGTATCTAACACCCCTGTTGACCTGGTCCGTCATGTGGCCACGATGGTGCCTGTATTCTCACTCACAACTAATCTGTCAACAGTATCAGGTGTTGCAACTGTAGAAACCGACCTTACCAATGATGCACCAGAAGTTGCAGCCGGAGTAAATATAAAGGGGATTATTGATGTGGAAGATTCCTATTTCTGGGAGAGATATATCTATCATCCTGATGTGACTGATTGGTGGAATTGTGATGCTTGTGAACTGAGGAAACAATTCGATTATTACGGAACCATAAAGCAGATTGCTTTTGGCAGTGTTATTTCTTCAGCTACATCAGGCGCTGATGGCAAATTCACAATGCAGGTTCCTTCAACTCCACATGGATTACCGATAGTATTTGAAGTTGACCAGTTTGCCGCTGACCAGAAAATACTTTTACCTGCATTATATGGTGTTCCGGTTTGGGGTGTTCAAACAGTAAGAACACTTTATGGCGGATATGATTTCGGAGGTTACACTCCAATACCTAACCTTGGAACTGGTAATATTATGAATGTTCAGTCAGCTTATGTTGAGTTCTCGGCTCCGACAGGAACACCTGCCGCTCAGCCAACAACTTCTGCAACAGCTCAGGCTGTTCTTACCAGCTCCGGCATTATTTCCATAAATATTACCAACCCCGGCGAAGGTTATACCCAGGCTCCACTGGTAAGAATTACCAAAGGATCTGTTATCAATTCTGTTCAGGCTGAAGGAACTGCAACAATAAGCGGAGGAAAAGTAACTGGCATTACAATAACAAGTGCAGGTTCCGGTTATAAACCCGGAGACAGCCCTACAGTTACATTTGTTCCTAATATTGATCAGACAGCCACCGCAACACCAAAAATGGGATATTCAATTGCTACAATAGCACTTGGTGCTGCCGGATCAGGCTATACCTCTGCCCCGACTGTTACAATCAATTCAAATACGGGCACGGGAGCCACTGCAATTGCTAATATGTCTGGTTATGTTAGTTCAATAAATGTAACCGGTGCAGGCTCAGGTTATACTGCTACTCCTACAGTAGCAATTGCACCAAGCTCAGGAACACAGGCAGTTGCTGGTGCTGTAACTATGACAGCCAATAACCCTATACATTCTGTGACTGTTCCAGCAGCCTACACTCAATGGACAAGAAGGAAACTTGGAACCAGGATTACAGGTAATGGAAGTGGTGCTCTTACGGACTCAACAACACTTGGTACTGCAGGGCGCATTGAGGTTATCAATATCGTAAATGGTGGTGCCGGATATATTACTGCTCCTACAGTAACAATTACTGGTGGTGGTGGAACCGGAGCAGTAGCTACAGCTACACTTACAGGCGATGTTGTAACTGGTATCACAATTAATAACCGCGGTCAAAACTATACCACTGCTCCAACAATATCACTTACAGCGGCCCCGGTTGGTGGAACCAATGCAACAGCCAATTGTACCATAGAATTTCGTGTTACAGGTGTAAATGTTACTGCTAACGGTAATGGATATAGCACCGCTTCAGTAGAGTTTGAAAATGCTCCTCAATCTGGTGTATTCATCGTACCTCCAGGAGCTGGAGGACCACTTGTTGTTAATTTCAGTATGGGTATAGCAAGTATAGCTGTCGCAACACCAGGTACTGAATATACTGCAGCACCAGCAGTTACAATAACTCCTTCCAACGGAGTAGTTGGTACTGCAGCCACAGCAACTACTTCAATCGCTTATAATGTTAAGAATTTTGTTGTCACCAACCAGGGTAGTGAGTACGAATTTGGAGATGCTACTGTCACAGTTGGAGCTCCTCCTGCAGGCGGCATACAGGCAAGTGCCGGTGCAATAGGAAGAACAAACGGAGTACTTAAGCGTATAATAATGGGTGCCCCCGGTGTAGGTTATACCGCAGCACCAAATGTAATCCTTACTCTTGGAGCTGGAACTGTACCTATAAAACAAGCTGAAATTACAGCTACTGTAAGTGGCGGACAGGTCACAGGTTTTAGTATTGTTGATCCGGGACAGGGTTATGACTATAGTACTGATGCACAATATGGTATTTCAATTACAACTTACAATTCTTCAGCAGCCGCTACTGCACAGCCAAATCCCGAATCAGGGAAAATTGCATATATTCAGGTAAGTAATCCCGGGGCTGGTTATGCTGTGGTTCCTGAAGTAGAAATATATCATGACACTCAGGCTGATGCCAATGGCTTCGGTTCAGGTGCAACTGCAACTGCTGTCGTAACTGATGGAAGAGTATCAGAAATTACTGTTACCAATACCGGAGCCGGATATTATGTTGCACCTACCGTCAGGATCTTTGTAGCATCCACTGTTATGAAAGCAATGGGAAGATGCAATGTTGATGCTGATGGCAGGATAACAGGTGTCGACTTTACCAATCCTGGTGGCGGGTGGCCCGGTTATCAGTTCACAACAGGCTATGGCTACGATACAGCGCCTACTGTTACATTCTTCCCGTCAGTTCTGGGTAAAGGAACCGGAGCAAACGGAATTGCCACTGTAGAAAATGGAAGAGTCAAATATGTCAGAATGACCAATGAAGGTACCGGTTATACCGGAAGGAACAAACCGTTACTGATGAATTTCACCATGACCAACAATAATATCGATGCAACTGCCGGAAAAAGCTATGTGATCGATATGTATTTCGGTACCGGAAGGAAAACGGTTACAGAACAGGGTATTTTTTAAGTAGTAGTTTATTAAGAACAGGTGGGCTTTTTCTACCTGCCTGTTCTTTTAACTTATCTTTCATATTATGAAGAAAATATTACTGCTGGTATTAATAATGGTATCCCTCGGTAACCTGTATGCTCAGGATGAGGGCATAATTTTCGGTAAGTTTTATTTTGGCGCAAAGGCCGGATACGGTACTGTTGATTTTTCATCAACCAACGTAAATGTGGATAACTTCGCCGAGAGAACCTACAGAAATCTTGCCTATGGAGTGCTTGCCGGGTACAAGATCAACGCCAAAGTAAGCATCCAGGCTGAAGGCGTCTATGCCCAGTATGCTGCCAACAATATCCGTTACGACCACATCTACCGCCCCGACAATCCCCTTATCGCATCATACAGCGCCAGTTCGGTAGTTGACCACGTTGATATGGATCTGTATAGCGCAGATATCCCTGTCACTGCACGTTATCAGCTGGGAACCGGGACTCTCGCCCCGTATGTTTATGTGGGGGTTAACTGGGGTATATATGTTACCGGGTATACTACAATTGTAAGGAAAATTGAAGATCCTTACGGAACTATTTATCGTGAATTCAACGATGGTGTGACTGAACAGATAAAGTACAATGAGATTGCCCCGATCTTCGGAGGCGGCCTCAATATGAATCTGGGCGACAAGTTTACCGTTTTTGGAGATGCACGTATTAAATATGGTGTTCAGAACATCAGCAATGTACAGAACGGGCTGGGGTTCAAGAACAATGCTTTATGGCTTAGTGCCGGATTGATATTCAATCTTTAAACGTAATTAACTTATTATTGAGCCCCTTTCTGCCGGCTGGCGGAGAGGGGTTTTGTTATGGCACAAGGGCGCAAGGGCTTAGCTAAGCGAAGTTTGCAACTTCGCTTCCGGTATTTAGTAGTCTGTGACTACAGTATAGTTTACGGTGAAGTCACAGACTTCGCCGAGCCAGTGGGTTAGCAACAAATCAACCTTTCTTTCACTGTCATTGCGAGCCCGACGAAGGAGGGCGAAGCAATCCTTAACAACATAACTGATCAACCTTGCTTATATCCGGATAAAAGGATTGTTTCGTCTCCGCCTACCGGCGGATCCTCGCAATGACGTTGAATATATGAAGGTTTGGTGCAAAAAAAAGCCCCGGAAAAAATCCGGGGCTCGTTTTAAAGTCGGCGACGACCTACTCTCCCGCTTTCGCAGTACCATCGGCGCTGTCAGGCTTAACTTCTCTGTTCGGAATGGGAAGAGGTGGAACCCTGACGCTATAGTCACCTGAAGATC
>Ga0209212_1003450_pt1 | contig 20884 bp, 20 predicted proteins | sample RifGroC2_FD_183996 | JGI IMG/M metagenome (GOLD analysis project Ga0209212, IMG submission 183996) | Groundwater microbial communities from Rifle, Colorado, USA - Groundwater C2 (SPAdes) (version 2) | ecosystem: Environmental > Aquatic > Deep subsurface > Groundwater | place: Rifle, Colorado... | reverse complement strand
CTTTGATATCTTCGTCTGTTGTCGCATCTTTAATTTCTTCAATAAACGTACTTATCTCTCGTATGGTCCGCACAACAATATCAAGCTTATTGTCATACTCAGGGTCGCTCCCTTCTTTACGAGAATAAGAAAGAGTCAAAGCTGTTGAATCAATTTGTCTTTCTAGTTCGATCCATTTTTCATTTAAACTTGAAATATTTGGATCTTTTTTATTTGATAGTGATGAATGCAATACATATAAACCGTCCATGCCAAGAAATAAACCATCGTATACTTTCCTCACATCAAAAATGTTAGACGCTAGTTTTCCAGGTACAAAGTCAGTTTCGGTTACTACTATCCTATACCTCTCAGCCAACTCCGTTCTTTGGTCTATCCATCCAACTATTAACGTCTTTTGTTGATCTGTGCCAATCAATTCATTGCTTGAAAGACCAGTCGCAGCCATCATTTGGTCAATTGGTTTTACAGTCCTTTCAAAATCAGAATAAATTATATATTTCACTCCAAAGCGTTCTTTTTCTGGTAAGGATGATTCCATTAGATATATCGTACATCGGGATTGTAAGATATAGTAGTGAAGAAAATTATTGGTATTCTCAAGACGCAGACAATCAAGGACTCTTTTGTTGTGGCAATCGGCCTAGGTGTGTCGGCGGTCATCGGCTTTGTCTATACCATTCTGCTGGCCAGGAGTCTGGGGCCGGTTAACTTCGGCGTTTATTCTGCTTTGACGGCACTCGCGGCCATCGTCTTCAGTTTGGGGGACTTGGGTATTTCCAGTTCGCTAGTCAATTTTTTACCCAAAAAACACATTGATAAATATCAATATCTGGCGACCAGCTTTTGGCTGGAATTTGCTATCGGAGTACTTGTTCTTCTTTTGTTTGGCACTGTTTCGTTTGTCAGCAATCTGGTCGTACCTGGGTCATTGCAGACAGATTTCATTCTCACCGGAATTATCTCCTTTAATTATCTTTTGATTATTTACACCCAGGGGTTTTTTACCGCTGGCCGTAAATTCTGGTCTTATTCAGCCAGCCAAATAATTGATAGTGCGGTCAAGATTTTGATCGTCTTGGTCATCTTTAAGATGGGTAAGTTGACCATAGGAAACGCCTTAATAGCCAACATTATATCTACCTTCATTGCCCTACTAATCACCTTTGGTAAACAACTTTATACGATCGAGCTAGATTTTTTTAAAGATGCCTTTTGGAACATATTTCATTTTTCCAAGTGGATAGCTGTTTCCCGCATCTTTACCGTGATGACTTCCCGGATCGATATTGTTCTATTGAACCTCATGGCAGGGAATTACTCCGCCGGCATCTTCTCCGCTGCCAGCCGGGTGACGATATTTTTCGCCATGTTGGCCGCAGGGCTAAACTCGGTCATCAACCCGCGCTTCTCCTCATTTGATTCTCACTCAAAGACGGTTTCCTATATGAAAAAATTATTATTACTCGTTTCGGGCATCGCCGCCTTCATGGCGATCATCTCTCTTTTTGCAGGCCCCATCATTACTCTGGTTTACGGTGAAAAGTATACGGAGTCGATCTCCGTTTTCCGCAATCTGATCCTGGCCATGGTTCCTTTTTTGTATATCATTATTTTTAACTCTGTCCTCATCTACGCCTTTAATCAGTTATCTTTCTACACCAGAATGGTGGCTATCCAGACCACCATCTTGGTCGTTCTTGATCTTATTCTGATCCCCAAAGTGGGATATCACGCTCCCGCCATTTCCCTCTTAGCTTCCAATATTTTTGTACTTATAGCTTCATCGGCAAAAATAAACGCCCTTCTCCATGAAAAATCTTGAATGGTCAGAGCAAAGCCATTCCATACTAGAGCAGGCTACCAGTCTCGATCGGTATAACCACTGGTTAATGGGCAACTTCAAGCAGTATTTTGGCCGAACCATTTTGGAAATCGGAAGTGGACAGGGAGCCCTTTCGAAGCTGTTTCCCGGGAAAGCCATCATTATTCTCTCCGACATTTACTCTGACTATATAAACAAACTCAAACAGACCTTCACCGATCCGGTATTGAAACTCGATATCGAAAACGAAGCTCCTGAAATATTAATTGGCAAGATGGATACCATTTTTTCCTCCAACGTTTTTGAACATATCAAAGACGACAAGAAAGCTTTTTTAAACTGCTTTAAATTATTAGAGTCAGGTGGTCGTCTGCTACTGTTTGTTCCCGCCCGCCCTGAGATCTACGGAAAGCTGGACACGGACATGGGGCACTACCGCCGCTATACCCATAAAAGTCTGAAGGAAAAAGTTGAAAAAGCTGGTTTTAAAATTGAAAAAATTCACTATGTCAACTTACCTGGATATTTTCTTTGGTGGGGTAGGGGAGTCTTGATCGGAAAATTAAGCAGATCTAAGCCGGGGGCAAATAAGCAGGATAATTATTTTGGAAAACTGTTTGACAAATTTATAGTCCCACTTTTATATCTGGAAAAGTATTTGCGTCCGCCTATTGGTCAAAGTCTGGTACTGATCGCTCGAAAGTCAGGGAAATAGATTGTATCTTAGGATACACCATAGCGCCCAGACACCGTCCTTCCAGCCAATTTTCTTGCCTTGTTCGTAGTTTCGTCCATGATAGCTGATACCGACTTCGTATACCCGCACACCCATTTTGGCGACCTTTGCCGTAAACTCCGGCTCCAGTCCAAAGCGGTTTTCCCTGAGGTCTAATCTTTTTGCCACTTCTTTTGTAAACATTTTATACCCAGTTTCCATGTCGGTAAGGTTCAGATTAGTACACATGTTGGAAATTAGAGTAAGAATATTGTTCGCCACCATGTGCCAGAAAAATAACACCCTGTGTGGCCTGTCTCCCATAAACCGCGATCCGTAAACTACGTCTGCGTCCCCATCGGTGATCAGTTTCAACAATATCTGCAATTCGCGAGGATCATACTCCAAGTCTGCATCCTGAATAACTACTGCATCTCCTGTAACTTCCTTTAGACCGCGTCTTATCGCCGCCCCCTTACCCTGATTCTTTTTAAGGGATATAACCTTTATCGACTTAAGTCTTTTGAGTTTTTCCTCGGTTCCGTCTGTGCTCCCATCATTTACCACTATTAGCTCTAGCTTTATTTTTCCAAAATTCACTCCAAGAACTTTTCTAACTGCCTTTACTACGAGCTTATCTTCGTTGTATACCGGCATGATGACAGACAACTTCTTTATCACTGGCCTAGTATATAACAAGTATAATTCTCCTTATGGCACTATCAGTTATTATTCCGACTCTCAACGAAGAGAAAGACTTACCCCGATGTCTAGACTCACTAAAAGGTTTGGCCGGCGAAATAATCATCATCGATTCCGGATCCAAAGATAAAACATTGGAATTAGCCAAGTCAGCCAAAGCAAGAATAATTAACCACCCATTCACTTCTTTTTCAGAAACCCGCAACTTTGGTGATAAACAAGCAAATGGTGAATGGATCTTATCAACCGAGGCAGATGTATCCATCTCGCCTGAACTGGCCAAAGAAATCAGTTCGGCCATCGATTCCAGCGAGTATGATGCTTATTACATCGGCAGAAGAAATTTCATCTGGGGCGAAGAAGTAAAGCACTCTGACTGGGGGCCCAAAGACGACCGTCACATTTGGCTTTATCGTAAAGGGGTAGGCTCTTGGCAAAGTTTGGTTCACGAAGAGTTTGTAACAGAGAAAAGGGTCGATGAGTTAAAAAATTATCTCATTCACAATAACTATGAAACTATATCCGAATTTGTGGATAAGATTAACAAGTACTCAGATCTGGCGATCAAACAGAAACAATATTTTCCTAACTGGTGGTTTATTCGAGACTTTTTTAAAAGGTTTTTTTATAAGCTCGGTTTTCTGGATGGTTATCGTGGTCTTTTTCTTTCTTATCTGCAGGCGGTATATTACCTGACCTTATCAGTAAAAAGATATACAAAAAACTAATATGTATATATGTATATAGGAATAATTACTCTATTGGGGTTAATCCTACGGCTAATTTATTCCAATCAAAGTTTTTGGCTAGATGAGGGGGCTTCGCTCATGTTCGCGAAGCTACCAATACCCCAGCTGGTTGAGAGTATCAAGACTGACTTTCACCCACCGATATTCTATTCCCTGCTTCATTATTGGCTGCCTCTGGCTGGAAGATCCGAGTGGTTGATCCGTTTACCCTTCATTATTTTGGCAACCGCCACCATCCCTGTCATATTTCTTCTCTGCCGGGAAATATTTGGCACCAAATCAACAATACCGGTGGTCTCTGCTCTATTTCTTGCTTTAAATCCTTTGCATATATATTACTCTCAAGAATTGAGAATGTATTCCCTTGTTTCTTTGCTCATAGTACTTTCTTGGCTCTTTCTGGTGCGGAAAAAAATTCAAATGGTAGCTATCATAAACGTCTTGTGCCTCTTCACTTTTTATGGAGCCATCTTCAACATCGTCGCCGAGGTAATTTATTTATTATTTAATAAATCGAAGAACTATTTTGGGCACGTTATCTTTATTAGTGTACCTGCACTTGTGGTGTTTGTGCTTTGGTGGCCAGTGTTCTCGGCCCAGCTCAGCAATGGTAATTATCTAAAAACCTTTCTACCAGGCTGGCAAGCACTATCCGGTTCGCTAACTCTAAAGTCGCTCATATTAATTCCCTTAAAATTTATCCTCGGACGGATTTCTTTTCAGCCCCAGACGCTCTATTATTTAGTCGGAGGTTCTTTAGTATTAATTTTTTTCAGCATAATCACCAACTCGTTTCGAAACAAAAAGACCAAACTCTTTTGGATAGCTCTAATTACACCTTTGCTTTTTGGATCAATCATTAGTCTAAAAACTCCAATGCTTGGGTACTGGCGTTTTCTTTATGTTTTACCTTTCTTCTTTGTTTTACTTGCTTCTGGCATAGAAGCCATGCCCAGAGTAATTAAATTCGGAACCATTATTTGGGTTTGCGGTACATTTATCTTTTTCAATATTTTCTTTTGGACCAATCCAAAATTCCACCGGGAGGATTGGAGAGGCCTAGCACGTTTCCTCTCCGGTAAGGAAAGTCAGTTGGTGATTGCGTTTCCATATAAATTTGCACCGCTATATTTCTACGAGACTTATACCCTGGTGGTTCCTTTGCTGGACGCCAACTACCACAGGATACCTGTCGATCAAAACTTCGAAACGTCAAAACCTGTGTACTATCTCGATTATCTGGCTGATATTACGGATCCAAACCGTACTATCCTCAAGTCCCTTAGTGGTTTGAAGTTAAAGCAGACGGGAGTATATAATTTTAACAATCTGGGGCAAGTTTATGAGTTCCAGCCATTATGAAGATAGCTATTGACATTAGTCAGGCCATATATGGCACCGGTGTATCTGTCTATACCAAGAATCTTGTCAGCAATCTGATAAAACTACATCCTGAAGATGAATTTATTCTTTTTGGTGGTTCACTTCGGCGGCGGCGCGAGCTTCTTGTGCTAGCCAAGAAGTTCAAAGGCACGCCTAAGATCTTTCCTTTCCCGCCGACAATGATGGACTTCATCTGGAACTCTCTCCACCTGGTCCCTGTGGAGACCTTCACCGGACCGGTTGATATCATTCATACCTCAGATTGGACAGAGCCACCCTCCAGATATCCCAAAGTCACCACTGTTCACGACCTGGTCCCCTTTAAGTATCCACATACCACCACCGACTCGATCAGGAACGCTCACAAAAAAAGATTGGCTTGGGTCATGAGAGAATCAAAAAAAATTATCGCCGTCAGCGAGTCCACCAGGAGTGATCTGATCTCTATTCTCAGAATTCCGGAGGAAAAAATTGTGGTTATTCCTGAGGGAGTGGAGGAGAGATATACACCTCAACCCCTTGAGATAGTTGAAACCGTTACTCGAAAATACAAAACCGGTGACGAGTACATATTTACTCTGTCTACCTTGGAGCCGCGCAAAAATCAGCCAGCCTTAATAAAAGCCTTTGATCTTGTCAGAGAAAAATATCCAAACTTAAAACTTTTGATCGGAGGCCGGGTTCGTCAGGACAGCGAGGTGCATTCGGCTGAGAATATCCTGACCCCCGGTTATATCCCGGATGCCGATCTCCCAGCCTTATATTCCGGATGTCTGGCATTTGTCTTACCTAGTCTTTATGAAGGTTTTGGCCTATCTCCGCTCCAGGCCATGGCTTGTGGGGCTCCAGTTGCTGTTTCGGATATTAGTAGTCTTCCAGAAGTGGTGGGGGACGCTGGGGTACTTTTCGACCCAAGCAGCCTTCAGTCTATCGCAGCTGGTATAATAGAGGCTATCCAGAACAGGTCTGAACTTAGAAAAAAGAGCCTCAAACAGGCAGCAAAGTTCACCTGGAAACATACAGCCGAGGAAACTTATAAGACATACAATGAAGTCCTTGGTCTGACTGCTGGGAAGAACAATTTATGATTATTGGATTTGATATCAATGAAGCCAATGTTCCCCAGCGTGTTGGGGTTAATCAGGTTGCCTACAATATTTTTATTCATTTAGTAAAAAATCTCCAAGACGGAGACAGAATAATAGCCTTTGCTAAAGAGCGCCCGCTACCAGACATGCCTCCTGCTGGAGATAAATTAACTTATGAAATTTTTGGGGCAAAAAGAGCTTGGGTTCTGACTAGTCTTACCAAAAGGCTCTGGTTCGGGGAGCCAAAGATAGATATTTTATTCTCGCCTAGCCACTATTCTCCATTTTTATCACCGGTAAAAAGCGCCATATATCTCATGGATATGTCGTTTGAGCTATTTGGCACAGAATACTTTACGAGCTACGATATTAACCAATTAAAACGATGGACTCCAGTTTCTGTTAAAAGAGCCAAAAAGGTTTTTACTATTTCAGAATTTAGTAAAAACGAAATCATTAGGCTCTATGGAACAAACCCTGAGAAGATTGAGGTGGTTTATCCGTCGTATGACAAAAAAGCTTTCCATGGCAAAATTCCCAAAACTAAACAAATGGCTGTTCGAAAAAAATACAACATTAACGGTAGCTTCTTACTCTACTGGGGTACGTTACAACCAAGAAAGAATATTACCCGCCTTATCGAAGCCTTTTCCAAATTAAAAGAATCCAGGTTGAAACTCGTTATTGCTGGCAAAAAGGGGTGGTTGTACGATCAAATTCTCGATCAAGCCAGGAGGTTGGGTGTAGAGAACAGAGTTATTTTTACAGGCTTCCTAGTACCAGATGACCTCCCGGCTCTAATAAAAGCGAGTCGCGCCTTCATTCTTCCCAGTCTTTACGAAGGGTTTGGCATGCCCGTCGTCGAAGCTCAAGCAGTCGGCACACCGGTTGTTGTTTCCAAAGTAAGTTCTTTACCTGAGGTGGCCGGAGACGCGGCTATCTATATCGACGATCCTTTGTCACCTGAGAGCATTAGACAGTCACTCGAAAAAGTGTTATCACTATCACTTTCCGAAAGAATTAAAATGATTAAAGACGGCAAGGATAATGCAAGACGGTTTGACTGGGATGTTTCAGCCCAGAAAGTAATAACGACATTAAAAAAACTATGACCATACTGAACTTAAATGTCTCCAAAAAAGGCCTTGTGTTCACTGATAAGGATGGCCACCGCCTTTCCTTTGGGATTGCTTTTAATAAAATAATCAAAAGATTACATAGTTATCTGATAGACATCGAGTTGTATTTATTGTGGATAATTGGATATATACCCAGCCACTTCGTCCGAAATTTACTTTACCGCTTGTCCGGTATAAAACTTGGTAAAGGAGCTAGTATTCATATGGGTGCCCGTTTTTTTCTTCCCAAGAATATCACAATAGGGGAAGGCGCCATCGTGGGAGACCATGCCTTTTTTGATGGACGAGCCAAAATAACGATCGGGAAACACACGGATATTGCGTCTCAGGTCATGGTCTACAATTCGGAACACGATTTATCTGACCCCACCTTCAGAGCCATCGAGGAGCCAGTCTCCGTTGGAGACTACTGCTTTATCGGCCCTCGAGTCATAATTATGCCAGGAGTGAGTATTGGAAAAGGTGCAGTTGTGGCAGGTGGTGCTGTCGTTACCAAAGATGTAGCCGCGGGTGCCATTGTCGGAGGAGTCCCTGCCAAGGTTATCGGAGAAAGATCTCTTAAAGAATATCATTACAAGTTAGGCCGCCCTAGGTTATTCCAATGAAAACAAAATACTTACCGTTGCTACTTGTATTTCTAATCGGAGCAGTTTACTTAAGTCTTCCTACTCCGACCCTTCCTGATCTTAGAGATTCGGCCAGATCGGATGAAGAAGGGGATACTTGGCAAAATCCTGATCAAAAAGGTTTCTACTCGGATCTTACTCGTAGTGAAGTTCTGAGCGATATTCAGTCAAAATCTCAAATTAAATTCCTTGGACTGACCCTACCCACATACAGACTAAATTATCCACCAGAAGACGCCTTTACTCTCGTAAGAGATCAGACCAAAAGCAACTATTTGGAAGAAATTGTTTACCCCATGAGGAACTCCACCTTCGTCAATGGCTGGGAACCAGAAAAAGCGCCTCAAAACGCTAATCTTACCCCAGACGAAATACCAGACATCTCTCTTCACGGTGTTGCTTACCAGGCAAAAATTACGCTGCGTCCTGTGAATTCTCCAGTTTGGGCAAGGCTAATCATCTGGACGCTTATTTTCCCATCTGCCTACTTAGTTTCTTTAGCCTTCAAAAATGCCTAAAATCGATCTTTCCATCATCACCATTTCTTACAACACCAAGCAGATCACACTGGACTGCCTTGACTCAATTTTGAAATACACCAAAGGTATAAGTTATGAAGTCATTGTGGTGGATAATGGCTCGAAAGATGGCTCAGTAGAAGCAGTTCGCCACTACTCCAAGAAATTTCCTCAGATAATTCTAATCGACGCACAAGAAAATCTAGGCTTTGGGCGTGGTAACAATCTAGGAGTCAAAAAAGCCAGGGGTAATTATCTCCTTTTCTTAAACTCCGACACTCTCTTGTTTGATAACGCCCTAAAAGAAGCCTACGAAACCGTCATTAAGCATCCTAAGGTTGGCGCATATTCCTGCCGTCTACTAAACGCAGACCGTTCTTTTCAGGCTTCTGGTGGTCACTTTCCTTCCTTTTGGAGTCTGATGGCCTGGCAGTTTTTTATTGACGATTTACCGATTATCGGTGATTTCATTCCTTCCTTTCATCCCAAGCAAAGTCAGTACGAAAAAAACAAACAAATGGACTGGGTCACCGGTGCCTTTATGATTGTTAGAAAAGATATTTTTGATAAGGCAGGCGGCTTTGACAAAAACATATTTATGTATACGGAAGAAATGGAGCTATGCTACCGCCTGTCCAAACTAGGATACCCTACTTATTACACCAATACTCCCGCCATCGTGCATCTTGGTGGGGCTTCAGGAGGGTCTTATCTTGCCCTCACCTTGGAAATAAAAAACATGATCTACTTTTGGCGTAAACATATGCCCCACTGGCAAATTGTTTTTGTAAAAATCTCTTTCTGGACTGGTTCATTGCTTAGGTTGTTAATATTTGGGATAATTAAAGGAGATGCAAAAGCTCGCAAAGCCTACTTCCACGCTCTTGGATTCATTTTTTAAATATCTTTTTGCGGCGGTCTTGATATTTATACCGCTTTATCCGAAATTCCCGCTTTTTACGGTTCCCTTTACCTATGTCTCTATCAGGGTAGAGGATTTTCTCATTGCTTTGGTCTGGTTAGTCTTTTTTGCCCGCCTTATAAATCAAAAAAAAATTATCTTCCCGAAAGTTACTTTACAATTTGCAGTTTTTGCTTTTGTCGCTCTAGTTTCTAGCTTGTCAGCCATACTCATCACCAAAAATGTTCAGCCCTTACTCGTATTCCTCCATTTTTTCCGTCGCATAGAATATATGTCCGTCTTTTTCCTTATATACTTCGCCGCCCGGGAAAGCTCCACCAGGCGGTATTATCTTGAGCTTGCCATTCTGCCGGCGATAGGCGTCTTTCTTTATGGCATTGCCCAGATATATTTCAATGCCCCAGTGATCTCTACCATGGACTCCGAATCCAGTAAGGGCATCGCCATGTATCTAAGACCTGGTGTTACCCTCAACAGTACCTTCGGGGGTCATTATGATCTCGCCGTCTATCTGACCATGATTATGACCTTCCTGGTAGCTATTACCGGATCACTCAATACCTGGCTAAAAAGGCTACCTTTCTTAATCCTCTTTGTTGTTCTGCTTTGGTTGTTTATGCAAGCTGGCTCTCGAATTTCTTTGGTATCTTTAGTAGTGGCAGTCTGTCTCGTCTCCTATTTTTATCGCCGGTTTGTCCTCGGTTTGATATTTCTAGGGGTCATCTTTGCCTTTATCGCCACGTCTTCACAATATATCGACCGGTTCAAAAGTATTTTTCGAGTCTTCACGGTCAAGACCAGCCAAATAATTTTTCCGCCCACCTATGCCGCTACGCCAAAAATCCTAACTCCTACTCTGACTCCCAAGCCCACACCCACTCCTGAGCCGCTTCGTCCTATTCAGCAAGATAGGTCTACCAGTATCCGCTTTGATGTCGAGTGGCCGAGAGCCATGAGGGCGTTTTACAAAAATCCCATACTGGGTACTGGTTTTTCCTCTATTACCCTAGCAACTGACAATGACTACCTACGAACACTTGGAGAAATGGGTCTACTGGGACTATTGTCATTTTTAGCTCTTCTGTATGCCATGGGGAAGTTTCTGGTGTTAAGCGTCAACAAAGTCAGTGGTATAGATAAAATAATTATTATTTCGGCCATTGGCATATTCGCTTCATTTCTTACTAGCGCCATTTTTATTGATGTATTTGAATCCAGCAAAATCGCCATTTTATTTTGGGCCTATATGGGTTTAGCATTTAGTACTAAAAAGATATGATAAAAAAATTACTTGTTGTCGGAGTTATAGTTTTGGCTTTGTTCCTTAGGCTTTACAAGATAGATAATCCGGTGGCTGATTGGCACTCCTTCCGTCAGGCAGACACATCCTCAGTGACTAGAAATCTAGTGGAAAATAAGGGGACCTTGTTGGTCCCGACTTATCATGACAATTCCAATATTCAATCAGGAAAAGACAACCCCCACGGTTACCGCATGGTGGAATTTCCGTTCTACAATTACCTTCACTCACTGGTCTATAAAGTTTACCCTGGCGTCGGATTAGACATGGCAGGTCGCCTCACATCAGTACTTCTCTCCCTGGTATCCATTTATTTTGTTTTTCTTATTGGGGAAAAACTTTCCGGGTTTTTTGTCGGCTGGCTGGCCGCTTTGTTTACTGCCATACTTCCCTTTAGTATCTACTACTCCAGAGTCATACTGCCGGAACCTTTAATGATCTCCACTGTTTTGGCATCTTATTGGTATCTCATAAAAATGTCCGAATCTATCGGAATGAAGAAACGCCTTTTTCTTCTAATGAGTTCCGTTTTGATCGCTATTGCTATTTTGGTAAAACCATTTGCCCTGTTCTTTGTCCTTCCTCACGCCGCCATTCTTTTTCGTTCTTGGGCAAAAGGAGAGCTTACCACCCTGGACATGCTGGCCATCGCCATACTTAGCCTTACACCCTTTATTTGGTGGAGAAAACACATTTTAAATTACCCGGAGGGAATTCCCGCCAGCGACTGGCTGATAAATTCCACTGGTATCCGTTTCCGTCCAGCATGGTTCCGTTGGCTTTTTGGAGAGCGGATTGGCAAGCTTATATTGGGAGTCTACGGAACAGGCTTCTTGATGCTTGGTCTTATCGCCAAACCCAAAAAGGAAGGTGTTGCTTACTGGCTCTGGGCCATTGGCATCGTCCTGTATTTCTCGATAATTGCCGGCGGCAACGTTCAGCATGATTACTATCAAGCGATAATCATTCCATTTCTGGCTTTCCTCTTGGCCAAGGGAACTGTATTGGTTCTCAGTCTTTCCCGAACTACGTACTCACGTTTTTTGACTATCATTATGACCTTCACTATTTTTGTAACCATGATTGCTCTCTCGTGGTACGAAGTTAAAGGATTCTATCAAGTAAACAACTGGCCAATTGTTGAAGCCGGCCAGGCGGCCGATAGGCTTCTTCCTGCTGATGCAAAAGTAATTGCTCCCTACAACGGTGACACCGCCTTTTTGTATCAAACCCATCGCTCTGGGTGGCCGATTGGCTATGACATCGAAGATAAAATGGCCAAAGGAGCCACTCATTATGTTTCTGTGGTTTACGACGACGAAGCCCGCTCGTTGGAAAATAAATATACTCTGATTGAAAAGAACAATCGGTACATTATCATCAAACTGGTAGATTAACTTATGAAAATTCTGATGCTTACCCCTTATCTTCCTTATCCGGATAGTTCCGGAGGGCAGATCAGAACACAAAATTTGCTAAAGCATTTGTGTAAAAATCACGAAATCACTTTGGTTTCGCTAATTAAAGACCCCAAAGAAAACGATAACGTCAAGCATCTGTTGAAGTACTGCAAGAAAGTAATGACTTTTCAGAGAAGTGCCACCCCGTGGACTTTGAAAAATATCCTCAAGACAGGCTTTTCTTTTGACCCCTTTCTCATTGTCCGCAACTTTGCCCCAGGAGTAAAAGAAGCGGTCACAAAAGAGTTGGCCACAGGCAAATACGATCTCGTCCACGCCGAAACATTTTATGTCATGCCCAGCATTCCGAAGACAGATCTCCCCATAATCTTGGTTGACCAAACTATAGAGTACCTGGTGTATCAACATTATGTCAACGAAACTGCCCCCTGGTTTCTTAAACCCCTTCTGCAGATAGATGTGGAAAAAATGAAGTACTCTGAACGTTTCTATTGGCGCCGGGCAACGCAGGTGGTGGCCGTTTCAGAGGCGGACAAAAAAGAAATGCTCAAATTGGAGCCTGGTATGCACGTTGAAATAGTTCCCAATGGTGTCAATCTCGATTTGTTTAAAAAGAAAACCAGCTGGGACACCAAAGAGAAGGTTGTGCTTCAAATTAGTAACTTCAAATGGTTGCAAAATGTGGAAGCAGCACATGTTCTGATTAAAAAAGTCTTCCCCTTGGTCCAAAAAAAGGTAAAAGGAGCCAAACTTTGGATTGTTGGTCAGCATGTCCCCAAAGACATCTTGGATATAAAAGATAAAGACGTTTTTATTAAGTCCGTGCCGGAAGACGATTCCAAGTCTCTGGTAGATGCCTGGCACGATGCGACAGTCTTTGCGTCCACTATTAAGGGTCCAGGAGGAACCAGGCTCAAGAACTTGGCCGCTATGGCTAGCCAGCTTCCCATCGTCTCCACCAAGGTGGGTGTCGAAGGACTCATGGTGGAAGATAAAATCCATGTCCTAATTGGTAATACTCCACAGAAAATGGCCGATTTAATGGTCAAAGTGATAAAATCACCCAGTCTGGCAAATAAGCTTGCCATAGCCACCAGGAAACACGTTGAAGAAAAATTCGATTGGAAGATAATCGCAAGCAGTTTGGATAACTTATACAACAAATTAGGAAAAAAATGAAAAAAAACAAATTTGAGTTGGCCATTATTATCGTCAATTACAACACCGAAAAGCTCACCGAAGATTGTTTGAACTCTGTCTTCAGGGCAGATCAGCCCAAAGAAGGTATGCAGGTAATTGTAGTAGACAATGGCTCCAAAGATAATAGCGTCGTTATGCTAAAAAAGTATGCCAAGAGGCAACCCAACTTAATTGTTATCGAAAGTTCCGAGAACCTAGGTTTTGCCAAAGGTAACAATGTTGGTGTAGATGCTTGTGACGCAAAGCATGTCCTATTCTTAAACTCAGACACGGTAGTAAAACGATACTCCCTGGTTAAGCCACTAAAATATTTGAAAACTCACCCCAAAGTAGGTGCGGTCACCATCAAGCTGTATCTAAAGGATGGCAGTATAGACTATGACAATCACCGTGGCTTTCCGACTCCCTGGACGGCTATCACCAAATTCTCTGGCCTAGCAAGTCTTTTTCCAAAATCGATGTTTTTCAACAGCTATCATCTGGGATTCAAGAAACTGGATAAAATTGGACAAATTCCCGTTGCTGCTGGATCATATATGATGATGCCCACCAAGTTGTTCCGTCAGATCGGCATGTGGGATGAAACTTATTTCTTTTATGGCGAGGACATCGACTTATGTTACCGCATCAATCAGGCTGGTTACAAAATCATCTACTATCCCAAGGTCAGCACACTTCACTTGAGGGGAGCCTCCTCAGGGCTTCGGAAGGAAAATGCCAAAACCGCCGTCTCCGATAAAGAAAACCGTATTAAGGTGGCCAAATCTTCCACCGACGCCTGGAGGATTTTCTACAAGAAATTCTACAAAACCAAATACCCATTTTTTATCACAACGATTGTAATTGCCGGAATGACTTTAATTGGTAACTTTAGAGTCCTAAAACACAAACTTAGTAAATGAGAATAGGCATTGATGCTCGTATGTATGGTCTGGAACACGCCGGTGTGGGTCGCTATGTGATGAAGTTGGTAGAAACCGTCCTCAAGTTCGACAAGAAGAATGAATATGTCTTATTTTTGAGGAAAAATCATGTGGCGGATTTCAAAAACCGAAAAAAAGTAAAGGTGGTAGAAACCAACGTGTCCATATATAGTTTACCTGAGCAACTTCTCCTACCAATAATATTTTCCAGAGAAAAACTTGACCTACTCCACTTACCTCATTTCAACGCCCCCTTATTTTATCCAAGCAAGTACATCCTCACCGTCCACGACCTGATAAAGCATGATTCTAAAGGTCAGGAGACCACCACCAGACAACCGTGGTTGTACTTTGTTAAGAGACTAGGATATCTTTTTCTAACGAGTCTGATTACCAAAAGAGCCGCTCACATCATTGTTCCCAGTGAATATGTAAAAAACGATATTGTTAAGAGACTAAAAGTTAAGGAAAGCAAAATTACTGTCACCCATGAGGCTGTTTCTGGATCGCTCAAGGAGGTAGAGCTAACTCCTACAGAAAAGCGCCAAGTTCTAGCCAAGTTCGGTTTACATCAACCCTTTGTAGTCTACACCGGCAACGTCTATCCTCATAAAAATGTGGATCTTTTGATCAACGCCATTGCCATTCACAATCAAAATCGAGAAGTGGACTTGGAGCTGGCCCTCATTTGCTCACGGTCTGTCTTTTGGGAAAGACTAAATCAAAAAATTAAAGAAAAAAAACTTGGAAAATGGATAAAAATGCTAGGCTATCTTGAGGACAAGGATGTATCGGAGATTTATAGTTTGGCACTAGCTCTAGTTCATCCGAGCAAAATGGAGGGCTTCGGATTAACCGGCCTGGAAGCCATGTCACTTGGTCTGCCGGTTGTCTCCTCTAGAGCCAGCTGTCTACCTGAAGTCTATGGTGAGGCAGCTTTATTTTTTGACCCTGATATAGTCGAGGATCTGGTGGAAAAACTTGAACGAATCATCAAAGATGCTGATTTGCGAAACGATTTAATTTCTAAGGGTTACCACCAAGCCCGTAAGTACTCTTGGGACAAAATGGGCAAGGAGACAATCGCCGTATATCAACAGGTTTTGAAATGAAAATTGCCCTCGTATATGACCGTATAAATAAGTTTGGTGGTGCAGAGAGACTTCTGCTGGCTCTTCACCGGATCTATCCCGAAGCTCCAATTTTCACTTTGGTTCACGATCCCACAACCTCCAAATGGGCGGAGGGGATAAACATTATCCCTTCCTTTATAAACAAGGTTTCTCCGCTTAGACAAAAACATGAATGGTTAGCCCCACTCGCCCCACTGGCTTTTGAATCCCTTGACTTCTCTGGGTACGACGTAATTATTAGTATTACGAGTAGTGATGCCAAGTCGGTAATTACCAAGCCTGGCCAGTTACATATTTGTTACTGCTTAACACCCACAAGGTACTTCTGGAGCGGTGAAAAAGAATATTCGGCAGACCATAAATTGAAAATTATCCCATCGTTCATAAAAAACTATTTTAAGTCAGTAGATTTACTCACCTCTACCAGACCGGATGAATATATCTCAATTTCCTTTGAAGTTCAAGAAAGAGTAAAAAAATACTACAATAGAGAATCCATTGTCGTATATCCACCGATTGAGGATAAATTTTATGCGAATACTCCCATAGATATGGATAATAGAGAGTATTTTTTAGTCATAGGAAGAATGGTTCCCTATAAAAAATTTGACCTGGTAATCAAGGCTTTTAATATATTAAACAAACCCTTGGTGGTCATTGGCACCGGCAGTCAATTGGAAAATCTCAAGAAAATGGCTGGACCCACAACTTCCTTTGTCGGTCATGTCGAGGATCATCGACTCGTCGAGTATTATCGTCGAGCCAGGGCAGTGATTTTTCCTCAGAAAGAAGATTTTGGCTTGGTACCACTAGAAGCGCAAGCCCTTGGTACTCCGGTTATCGCGTATTCCAAAGGCGGCGCTCTGGAAACCATAGCCGAGAATAAGACGGGAATCTTTTTTAGTGAACAGACCGAAGAATCTTTACTTGAAGCTGTTAAGCGTTTTGAAAAAATGAAATTTTCTATCAAGGACTGTACCGAGAATGCGTCCAAATTTAGTTTTTCGGTTTTCTCGGAGAAGTTTTCGAAACAAATTTCGGATCTCTGGTCAGACCACCTCTCCAACTTTCCCGCTTAGATCCTTTTTACAGACCAGAATCCCATCTTTTCCTTCTATAACGATGACATTATCAAATCCAATAATGGCGATCTTTTTGTTACTTTCACTTAAACAAAAATTGCCCTTAGAATAAATTTCGGATACTCCTCCGTTACTAGGAGAAATATCGTTTTCCTTATAAAATTTTTCGAGCGATTCCCATGTCCCGAAGTCAGTCCATTTAAAGGGGTGCTCGATAACAATAGATTCGCCTTTTTTATGAAGCTTCACGGTTATTTGTTCCAGTGTACCTTTCGGGATAAGCGGAAATTCTTTATTAACATCTTTGCCTTTTGCTATGTTATTTAAATGCTCCCACCAATCTGGTTCATATTTTTTTATTAAAGCCATGAGATTATTTGGGGTCATGGTGGTATGGTTTGTGTGTAGCAGAAGTTTGCCTGAATTAAGATACTTGGCAATTTTTGCCTCATCATTTCTGTCAATATAGTCAGCCACTTCATAGACTTTTGCTCCATTGGCTTCCTTTATAAATTTTCCCTTGAGAAGATAATCCACACCGCCGACGATACGATCCGGCGCAAAACCTCCGGTTATATACTTCCCGGTGGCTCTACCGATTTCTTCAGCCATATCCATGGTGTCAAAAACCGCCTGAGTAGGCGTCCTGACGTCATCTACCTGAACCAGAAAAAACAGTTCCTCTCCAACGCCTTGTTTCTGGAGCATGGCGGCGATCAACCCCGTGGCCGGTCCCTGGTTCCTCGACTCAGGCTCGATAAAAACGTTTCTTTCCACGATTTCCGGCACCAGATCAAGCGCGATTTTCGCTTGTTCGCTATTGGTTTGCAGAAATATTTCTTCGGGCTGATATCTTTGCCTAAGCATCTCCCAGTTGATCTCGAAGAGTGACTTACCGTGTATTAAAGGCAGAAATTGTTTTGGCATCCGGGGAGAACTAAGAGGCCACATTTTTGTGCCTACACCTCCGCAAAGTATTACTGGTATCATTCTTGAATTCTATCAAATCAGGCTTATTTATACCCATTGCAGACAATAATGGGTTAAAATACTCTTACCCTTTATGTTCTATGACCTTGTCAAACGCCTCATTGATATCGCCGGAGCTGCCATTCTAAGTGTTCTGTTCCTCCCTATTTGGGTAATCATCCCTATACTCCTAAAGATCGATTCCAAGGGCCCAATTTTCTATAAGCCGGATAGGGTTGGTAAAAACGGCCAGGTGTTTGGTATGTACAAATTCCGTTCCATGAAAATGTTTGAGATCAATGGAAAAGTGGTCCATGCAGTCGAATTTTGGAAACACAATCCAGAGCTTTACGAAAAGTACAAAAAAGCAGGCTGGAAGTTGGAACTCGATGAGGATCCCAGAATCACCAAGCTTGGCAAGATCCTTCGTCAAACCAGTATCGATGAAACGCCACAGGTAATTAATGTCTTAAAGGGTGAAATGAGTCTAGTTGGCCCCAGGGCATACGTCGAGCCGGAGCTGGAAGACGCCAAAAAAAGGTATGGAAGCAAAATAACAAAACTTATCAAGGAAAGTCTCTCAGCCAAACCTGGCATTACCGGACCTTGGCAGGTATCCGGCCGCAACGAAATTCCCTGGAACCAGCGCGTGGCCATCGATGCCGATTACGCAAAAAGACGTTCCATCCTTTATGATATCTACATCATCCTCAAGACGCCTTTTGCTATGATTAGTAAGTGGTAAATCATTTTTTTATGAAAAAGAAACTTATATACATCCTTCTTCCCATAGTTTTTATACTCGCCATTCTTGGTTCTGCGGTCGCCTATGGCTATGTAACCTATAAATCTTTTATTCCTAGTGTTCAATCTCTACAGCAAACAGGGTCCAGATTGTCAGCTGCCTTTCAGTCACAGGACTTGGTTGCCGCCAAGACGGAGTCTCAGCTTCTCAGGGATCAAATGGACGACCTAGACGCCAAGTACCAGAAGGTTAATTGGACTCAAGCGATTCCTTTTTTAGGAAACTACACTAAAGACGGTCAGCGGGGTATCAATGCCGGAAAGTCTCTCGCCAAGTCCATTGATACTTTGATTGTCTCTGTCACCCCATATGCCGACTTGCTCGGTTTTCAAACTGGCCAAGCCACACCTTCGGGACAGCCCAAGCCGCAATCCATTGAAGATCGCATCGTTTTTATGGCGCAAACTCTAGACAAAATCAGCCCTGACTTGGAAAAAGTCGAGCTGGATATCACCAACGCTCAAAAAGAGCTCGATCAAATTGACCCGAACAGATACCCCCAAACTCTAGCCGGTAAAAATATACGTAGCAAAATAATCGAAGTTCGATCGGCTATCAATGAATCAGCCCAGCTTCTCTCCCAAGCAAAACCTCTAATCAAGTTATTCCCTGATCTACTGGGAAATCCAAATGCCAAAACCTATATGGTGCTTTTTCAAAATGATGCAGAACTACGTCCCACCGGAGGTTTTATGACGGCATATGCCTTTTTAAGAGTTACCAAGGGGAAGATTGAACCACTTTCCTCTTTTGATATTTATGATCTCGACGCCAGATTCAACAAAAAAGTTCCTGCGCACGAAGCCATCAAGAAATATTTGAACGAAACCTATTTAAATTTACGCAATTCAAATATGTCTCCTGACTATAAAGTTTCCATGGATCTTTTTTATAAATATTATCGGGACATCCCTGGTTTCCCCAAGCCCGACGGCATTATTGCCATCGATACCCGTTTTCCGGTGGAAATTCTAAAAGTAATTGGTCCCATTGGAGTTGGTGGCTGGGGGAACTTTGGCCCCCAGAACGACCCGGCTTGTGATTGCCCCCAGGTAGTGTATGCCCTAGAGCAAATAGCTGACCGACCCATTGCCGGCTATAGAACCGGAAGGAAAGCTGTCCTGGGGCCTCTAATGCACTCCATGATGGCCAATGCCATGGGGAGCCCCAAACACCTCTGGCCCAAATTAGTTAACGTTGTTCTGGACTCCATAAAACAGAAGCACCTCTTATTCTATTTCTTGGAAGACAAAACCCAGAAAGTGGCCGAAGACTTCAATGCGGCCGGTCGCATCCGTCCGTATGCTTACGATTATCTTCACATCAACGATGCCAACCTTGGTGGAGCCAAATCGGATATGTATATTACCCGGCAAGTGGAACAAGAAATCGAAATGGGCAATGGTACCGTGACCAAAACAGTCTCCATTAGCTACCACAATCCTCGCAAGGGTAGCAACTGCAATCTGGAGGCCGGTCAGCTTTGTCTCAATGGTGTTTATCGTGATTACGTGCGGCTCTTAGTCCCCAAGGGTTCCAAGCTTCTTTCAGTGGTCGGCTCAGAAGTCAAAGAACAAGTCTCCGAAGATCTAGACAAAACCGTCTTCGAAGCCTTCTTTACTATGCGGCCAGAGTCTCAAAGCAAAATAGTTTTCAAGTACGAGCTTCCCCCGTTGGATTTATCTACCTACAAACTCCTCATCCAAAAACAGCCCGGTCTACCTATCGTCAAACACACTATCACGCTAAACGGTAATCAAATCGAAGTTGATGTCAACGAAGATAAGGAACTGATTCTAAATTAAATTCATGAGGCAGTCATATACTGACACCGGCATCGTGATTCGCTCTGTGGACTCTGGCGAAGCCGATAAATTTGTTTCTATTGTTTCCGAAAATCATGGCTTAGGAAATTTTGTGGCCAAAGGTGCCAGAAGACTTTCTTCCAAGAAAGCTCCTCATCTAGACATGCTCAATGTCGTCAAATATAGTGTCGGCAGAGGTGAGAGCCCTCGTTTTCTAAATCAAGTTGAATCAGTTTCTTATTTTCCAGGAATAAAAAAAGATTTTTCCAAAATAGGCTTATCGCTTACTATATCTGAAATTCTATCCAACACCTTACCTCAAGATGTAGAAGACAGGGAAATATATCTTTCCTTCAAATCTTTTCTGGAAGCCTTGGAATACACTAAGACAAAAAAAGAAACTAATAGTTTGGGGCGGCGTTTTGGGCTTTTTCTGATGAGGCATTTGGGCTACCCTCCACCAAAATTTCCGGATACCGATAATTTATCCGGCTATTTTGAAACTCTCATGAGTCGAAAAATAATCAGCACCGACCTCCATTAATCTACGGCACAAACGGCTTGTAGAATCTCGTGTAT
>Ga0209212_1003449_pt1 | contig 20891 bp, 20 predicted proteins | sample RifGroC2_FD_183996 | JGI IMG/M metagenome (GOLD analysis project Ga0209212, IMG submission 183996) | Groundwater microbial communities from Rifle, Colorado, USA - Groundwater C2 (SPAdes) (version 2) | ecosystem: Environmental > Aquatic > Deep subsurface > Groundwater | place: Rifle, Colorado... | reverse complement strand
TGGAGACGGGTTTACGGTGGAGCTAGTGAGGCACCGTCAGACGAAAGAGACGGCAAACAGATAGGCTTCATCTAAGAGATACCGCGCCAGTCCTCGACCCTACCTCAACTTGGCAATAAAAACCATCAGTACAAAGGTCCGGCTGGGGGAGAGCCAGTCCGGGCGATGATGCAGAATCAAAGATGTGACCGGATCGAGGACAACCCAGCCGAAGCTATTTCCGCGTAAAATAAGGCAAATTTACAAAATAGGCAAGAGGCATCAGGTACTAGGCGAGAGGATGGGACGGATAGAGGTTCTCAACGCCTCGGGTTGGCTTCTGCCCTTCCGTATTTTGCAGCCCGTTCTCTGACGATAAAACCAATCCCCCGTTTCCTTGGCTCCGGCGGCGGTTGTAGGAGCGGCAGCAGTTTCCGGTAGATGTCGTGGAGCGCGGTATCGTGCTGAAGTAGTGTCTTGTCTATCTCCGCGAGCCGCTTGAGTATCGCTTGGTTTGCTGCGATGTGCTCGCGCAGGCGGACGAAGGCCCGAATCACGTAAACGCTCATCTGCACCGCGCGCCTACTCCTGAGCACGTTCGCGGCCATCAGCGCGCCGTGCTCTGTGAATGCCCAAGGGCGAAATCTCGGGTCCCTGTGCTTTTGAGAACCGGTCACGATTTGTGACCGGTTGCCAGCATCCGTTTTTAGATCAAGGCCTGGCTTTTTTGGGAGCAGGAATTGCGTCCTCAAATTGGCAGCCTCCGTCGGAGTCAACTGGAACGCGAAATCATCCGGAAAGCGGTGGGAGTTTCGTTTCACGCCCTGGTTGAGAACCCTTGTACTCACACCGTACAGGCGCGCAAGATCGGCGTCGAGAATGACCCGGTGGCCCCGGATCGAAAAAATCAAAGGCTCCAGCGGTTCATTCGCGAAGGGTCTTTTCGTTGCGGGCATGGCTTCAGCACATAGTAGACGTGTGTCCGGATCAAGGCCCAACCAAATCTATTTCCGCGTAAAATAAGGCAAATTTACCAAGAAGGCAACAGGCGAGCCCTTCGGGATCTCAAATGGCAAATTGTGGTTCGATAAGCTCACCACCCTGAGGGAACCCGAAGGGCAGATCTCAAATAGGAAGAGAAAGAGAGGCAAAAGGGGAAAATCGCGGCGCGTGTTCGTGGCCTGTAACTTCGATGCAGTTACCTCTGGGATGCCTCGAGGATCGTGACTCCTACCAGGCGGCGGCCCTTGTAATCCAGGATGACACCGTCATCTCTTATGTCGCTATGTGTCGAGCGTGGTTGGTCTTCGAAATGGACATATAAAACATCGGCTCCTTCGTCGTAGTCCAACCACATGTGAGTCTTCGGCAGTTGCACCAAGTGGGAAACTGCCTTTAGGAGATGGGCCATGCTCTTTTTTTCTAGGATCTCTCTTTTGGCCATATTAGATTCCCTTTGCTTATCTTCCGTGAAACGAAGGCCGTGATAATAAAACCGTCATTTCGACTGATCTCGCGATATACCACATTTAACAACTGTCGCCTGCCGAGAGATAAAACTGCTACCAACGCCCCCGCATAGCCGCGCAGCACCCAAGTAGGTTTTTCGACAGCAGCTAGAACCTGACCATAATATGCCCTCATATAGGGCTTGTTTTCAACAATGTGTGCCCATCTCTCTTCCGTAAGACGAATCGGTACTCCGTTGATGGAATAGGCAACATCCACACAGTAGCTCTAGGTTTTTTACAGTAAGCTTTAGGTTAGACGTTTATATTACCAATTTAATTAGACCTAAACTCCAGAAATACGAAAACAGCTAGAAAAATTCAGTCCGGGCGATGATGTGGAATCAAAGATGTGACCGGATCGGGGGACTCAGCCGAAGCTATCTTGCTGTAAAATAAAGCAAATTTTTGGGAAAGGCAACAGGAAAAAGAGAGGTTGAAAGCAAGAGACCGCGAAAGCGCAGATAGGCCTTGTTCGACAGTCTATTAAAAAGTAAAGCGCCGCATGCTCACGTTCATCAGCAGGCCCACCGCCACCATCATCGATACCATGGAAGAACCTCCATAGCTCAGGAGCGGCAGCGGGATCCCCACCACCGGCAAGAGCCCGGTTACCATGGCTACATTGATCGTCACCTGCCAAAAGAAAATAGTGAGCACGCCCAAGACCAAAAGAGAGCCGAAGCGGTCCTTGGCGCGCGCCACCACGCGCAGGGAAAGAACCATGAGAGTGAGATAAAGCCCCAATAGAAACAGGCAGCTCAAAAGTCCCCATTCCTCGGCAAAGACGGAAAAAATAAAATCGGTATGCTGCGCCGGTAAAAAATCCAGTTGATTCTGCGTCCCATGAAGGTACCCTTTTCCCAGAAGCCTCCCGGAGCCAACCGCGATCTTCGACTGAATGACATGATAGCCGGCGCCCAGAGGGTCGAGATCCGGGTCGAGGAATATCAGGATGCGCTTCTGTTGATAGGGTTTGAGAAAATGCCAGGCGATCGGCATAAGGACCACTCCGGTCGCTGCCAGGTAGAAGAAGGAACGCAGGCGAAGGCCGCCCATCAGCATGATGCTTATGAAAATAAGCGAGAGAACGATCGCCGTCCCCAGATCCGGCTGTACTAAAGTCAACAGGATCAGAGGCGCCACAAAAAGAAAAGGGACCCATAGATCACGCAGGCGGTAGCCGTTGGGAGGCTCATCGTACTGGAGATACTTGGTTAAAGCCAAAACGATCGCCAGTTTGGCCAGCTCCGAGGGCTGGAGGATAAAGAAGCCAAGATTAAGCCAGCGCTGAGAGCCTCCACCCGTGGATCCTACGAAAAGGACAAGGAGAAGCAGAAACAGAACTACGCCATAAAAAGGATAGGCGAGGCGATCCAGGTGGTGATAATCAATGGCGATGGCGGCCAACATGGCTCCTACGCCTACCATAAACCAGTAGAATTGCTTGGTGGCTAAACCGCTCGCATGTCTCTCAGTGACGCTATAGGTGGCGCTGTAGATGGTAAGCAGTCCGAGCAGGGCCAGGCCCAAGACGATGCCCAAGAGGGTCCAGTCAAAGTGGGAGACGAGTCGACGATCAATTTGCACGGATCTCTCCCTGCCTGCTCGCCTGTTTGCTGTCCGGCAGACTGTTCTGGAGAAAAAAATACTTTTCGATCACCTTCTTCGCCATCGGGGCGGCCGCGGTAGCGCCATGGCCGCCGTGTTCTACCAAGGCTGCGACCGCAATCACCGGGTTCTCGGCAGGCGCGTAGGCGACGAACCAGGCATGGTCGCGAAGCAAGTAGGAGAGTTGCTCGCTCTTGACATACGCTCCGCGCATCTCCGCGACCTGTGCCGTTCCCGTTTTGCCTGCGATCGCCACCATGTTAGATTTGGCGCGCCCTCCCGTTCCCGCCCCGCTGTTCACCACGTCCGCCAGGGCGCTGCGAATATGTTTCAGCGTATTCTCCTTCAGCTCCAGGGAGCGGATCTTCTCCGGGCCGTACTCGCGAATCAGAGTGCCATCCAAGGATTCCACTCTGCGGACAAACCAGGGGCGATAGAGGGTTCCTCCATTGGCGACCGTGGCCATCATATTGGCCATTTGAAGCGGCGTGACGGTGATATACCCTTGTCCGATCGATGCTGAGGGAGTTTCCCCGGGAAACCACGGTTGGCCGAAGCGCTTCATTTTCCACTCGGAGTCCGGGATCAGCCCCGGCTTTTCGTCGTCCAGCGCAATGCCGGTTTTTTCTCCCAGTCCCAAGGCGCGGGCATACTTGGCGATCCGGTCAATTCCGATCCGTTGACCTAACTGGTAAAAGTAGACGTCGCAGGACTGCACGATCCCTTTATGAAGATCAACGGCGCCATGTCCTTCCTTCTTCCAATCACGGAACACGCGGTTGCCGAACGCCATCGAGCCGTGGCATTGGAGCTGGGTCTCGGGATCGATAACTTTCTCCTCGAGCGCCGCTACGGCCAGGACGATCTTGAAGGTGGAGCCCGGGGGGTATTGTCCCTGAACGGCCCTATTATTGAGTGGGTGCATCCGATCCTGCCCCAGAGCGCGCCATTCCTCCGCAGTGACTCCTCTGGCGAAGACGTTGGGGTCGAAGGCCGGAGTGCTCACCGAGGCCAAAATCGCCCCGCTGTTGACTTCCAAGGCTACAATCGCCCCAACCTTTCCCTGCAGGGCTTCATAGGCAGTTTCCTGAATGTCGCGGTCCAGAGTAAGATACACACTATTGCCCGGGACATCTTCCACCTCGTGCAGCACTCGTACGCGCCTCCCAAGGGCATCGACCTCCACCTGCTGTCCTCCGTTCCGCCCGCGCAGGAACTCCTCCCATCTCCTCTCTAAACCAAATTGGCCCATCTCGTCCCCCATCCCGTACCCCTTTTCCTTCTGGGCCTTGAGCTGTTTAGAGCCGATCTCGCCCATATAGCCGAGGAGATGTGCCGCCGTACTGTTGAGCAGATAACTGCGTCTCGGCCGGATGCGGAGCGTGACGCCGGGCAAATCGAGCTGGTGCGTCTCGACCGCCACCAGAGAGCGCCAGTCGATGTCTCTCCCAAGCACCATTTCCTCAAAGGGCGGTCGTCCCTGGTTCTCTTCGAGCAGACCGAGCAACTCCCCTTCGTCTCTTCCCAGGACGCCGGCCAAACGGCGCAGGGTGGTTTCCGGTTCTTTCGCGTCTTCGGGAACGAAAAGAAGATCGAAGGAGGGACGGCTATCGATCAAGAGTTGCCCCTTGCGATCGAATACCATCCCTCTGGTCCCGGGGATCTTTTTGAGGCGGATGCGGTTATTTTCAGAAAGATAGGTGTAGCGCTCTCCCTGAATAATTTGCAGAAAAAAGAGGCGGCCGGTCAAAAGAAGGAAGGCAATCGAAACCATCGTCATCAGGTAGTTTGTGCGCCGGCGAAACTCAGGGGCTACCTCTTTTCGAAAGGGTATCAGCAGCATATCTTACCTAGTGAGGCGCCCGAACTTCTCCCAGACAGCTTTGCCCGTGGCGGAGCAGGGAGAAGACGGCGGGTGCCAACATGGCTGCGACCAGCGCTTCCAGGAAAATATATTTAAAGACTCCCATCCAAAGACCATCGACAGCGAGGAAGAGCGTGCCAACCATAACCAGCGCTATCGCTTTGACCCAAGAAGCGCAAAAAACCACCGCAGCGCTCAAAAAAGGGTTATGAATCCAAATGCAGCGAGAGCTCAAATAAACGGCAAGAAAAACCAGGGACATAGCGAAGGCGTTGAGGCCCAGAACCGGACTGGAGAAGACGTCCACGGAGTATCCTAGGAGAAACGAGCCTAAGACGGCTCCTACCGTCGGGTGGTTCAATCCCCAGTAGACACAGAGGACAAGGATCAGATCCGGTACGATCGGCCCTAGAGGAAGAAGATGCAGAAAGGTGGTCTGCAGCAGGATCGCGAGAAAGCTAACTACGAGGAACAGCAATGACAATTTCATTTGAAATGCGACAAGGCCCCTTTCGGCCTGTTCTATGGACCGGAGGTTTCGGCAGAAACCAGAAGAACCTCCTCGATCCGCGACGGGTCCACAGCCAAGGACACCTCCACATACTGGAAGAGTCCAAAGCTCTTCTTACGCACATTAGTTACGCTCCCCACCAGCACTCCTTTGGGGAAGATGCCGTCCAACCCTGAGGTGATCAACCGGTCGCCTTGCTGAATGTCTTCGCTTCGCTTAACGTATTTCATGACCGGCGCTCCCTCCAGCGAACCGGAAACGATTCCCCGTGCGCGACTTCTCTGAACAATGACATCCACGCCGCTGTGGGGGTCGGTCACCAACAGGACCTTGGCGCTTCTCAGCGTAAGGCCTACCACTTGGCCGACTGCGCCCAGAGGGGAGACCACGGCCATACCCTTGAGCAATCCGTCTGCGCTTCCCTTGTCTAAAATGAAACTACGAAACCAAGTGCTGGCACTGTTGCTAATCACCTTTGCCGTCAAAGAACCCGGGGGCAACTGGGAGCGCAACTCCAGCAACTCGCGCAACCGGCGGTTGACGGCTTCCACTTCCAGCAGCCGATTCCTTTCCGCTTCTAATTCCGTAACGCGCCTCTCTAGCTTATCCTTCTCAGCTGCGAGACCCCTGAGCGTGCCATACCCGCGCTGGAGCTCTTTCAGCTTCGCCACTGTTACCTGCGCTCCCAGCTGCAACGGCCGCATCAAACCCAGCAGGAGCGGTCCGATCGGGTCCCGCTGCAAACGGCCGCGGGCGGCGGCGGCAAGGATGAAGAGAGAAAAAGAAACGCAGAAAAAAGAGGCCAGCAGGATCTGATTTCTACGAAGAAAAGCGAGCATGAAAGCTCAATCTCTATCAAAGGCGGGATCCAAGGACATAGCTGAAGCGCCTAGTGAACGGCTACCTCCCTGAGCAGGGAGATTTCGTCCAAAGCCTTTCCCGCGCCCATAACCACGGCAGTTAAGGGATCATCCGCCAGCATGACCGGCAGACCGGTTTCCTCCTTGAGCAACAAGTCTAGATTCCTGAGCAATGCGCCACCCCCGGCAAGGATAATCCCACGGTCGACAATATCCGAAGCCAATTCGGGCGGGGTTCGTTCCAGCGAGATCCGCACCGCCTCGACGATCTGATTGATCGGCTCGAGCAGGGAATCCCGAATCTCCTCGTCGGTAATAACCACAGTTTTTGGGACGCCGGCGACAAGATCCCTTCCCTTGATCTCCATGGTCTGGATCTCCTCTCCCGGATAGGCCGAACCGATGGTGATCTTGATCAACTCCGCAGTCCTCTCTCCCACCAAGAGGTTGTATTTTCTCTTGATGAACTGGGCGATGGCCTCATCCATCTTGTCCCCGCCCACACGGACCGAACGTGAGAAGACAATGCCGGAGAGGGAGATGACCGCAACCTCAGTCGTTCCGCCCCCAATGTCGACGATCATATTCCCGGTTGGCTCCGTGATCGGAAGCCCGGCCCCGATTGCCGCCGCCATCGGCTCTTCGATCAGGTAGACTTCCCGGGCGCCAGCCGATTCCGCCGATTCCCGCACGGCGCGTTTTTCCACCTCGGTAATCCCAAAGGGAACCCCGATAATGATCCGCGGTCGCACCAGAGTCCGTCGATTGTGCACTTTTTGGATGAAGTAGCGCAGCATCGCCTCGGTGATTTCAAAGTCCGCGATCACCCCGTCTTTCAGAGGCCGGATGGCTACGATGCTGCCGGGGGTCCTCCCCAGCATTTTCTTCGCCTCGGCGCCCACCGCTAAGACCTTTTTCCCGCCACGATCATTCTTTTGCTGCACGGCAACCACTGAGGGTTCGTTACAGACAATCCCCTCGTTCTTCACGTAGATCAAGGTATTGGCGGTGCCTAGATCAATCGCAAGGTCGTTGGAAAAAATGCCGAACAGGGAATCCAGCATCAAAACTCCTTATATATTCTAAAAGAATAGGACTCCAGCCATTCAAGAAATAACAGATTTGTTGTTGCCAAGCAAGGTAATCTCCGGACCCTGATAACGTCTTGGCGTGGAGCGGGATGGTTGCAAAGGTTGAAAGCATTACTTATCATAAGCAAGTTTGTCGAAATAAACATAGCTGAGAGGTCATATCGCCAATGCTCGATTTTCTGCGTAAGCGAAGAAGGTCCTGGGTCATCATACTCTTTCTCGTCATCATTGTGCTGGTTTTCGTCCTATGGGGCGTAGGGAGTTATATCAGGGAACCCCGTTCGGAGAATATCGCCGAGGTCAACGGGGAGATCGTCAGCCAGAGGGAATTTGAAATTCGCCATCAGAAACTCGTGGAGTTCTATCGCGGTCTCTTTAAGGGGACTTTGACTCAAGAGACCCTGAAGAGTCTGAACCTCAGAGGCGCCATCTTGGAAGAGCTGATCCAAAAGCGCCTGCTTCTTCAGGAGGCGCGCAAGCTCGGGATGGAAGTTGTCGACCAAGAGCTCATGGATGCGATCGGTCGTATCCCGGACTTCCAGGTCAACGGGCGCTTCAGTAAAAATCGTTATCTGCAGGCCCTTCGCTCCAACCGGCTGACCCCTGCGGAATTCGAAATAGAGCGGAGGGAACAGCTCACCATCCAAAAGCTTTACGGCATCATACAGGATGCCATCCTTGTCACTGAGGGCGAGCTGAGGGAACGATACAGCCTGGGGCGGGAGCGGGTTAACTTCTACTTCATCCGCCTGTCGGCGGGGGATTTCATCTCTCAGGTCCAGATTACTGCGGACGAGATCAAAGACTATTACGGGCGGAATAGGGAAGCGCTCAAGGAGCCCTCGAGAGTTCAGGTGGAGTACCTCGCCTATCCCTTTGACCATTTTTCCTCCCAAGTTCAGGTGAGCGAGAAAGAAATCGAAGATTTTTACAATGTCCAGCGCGAGACGAGGTTTCACCAGCCTAAGGGAGTACGCTTGCGCCATATCCTGTTCCGTGTCGCTTCAGGGGCGGATCCCAAACAAAAGGAAACGATCCGCTTAAAGGCCGAAGCGGCGCTAAAGGAATCTCGGGCAGGAAAGGATTTTGCTGAATTGGCAAAGAGATACTCGGAAGACCCGAGCGCAGCCCAGGGTGGGGACGTGGGCTGGTTCACCCAGGGCCAGTTGTTGCCCTCCCTGGAAAAAGTTGCCTTTGCCTTGAAAAAGGGAGAGACCAGCGGGGTGGTTGAGACTGCCGTGGGATATCTCATCCTCAAGGTGGAAGAAGCGAGAGAGGAAAAAACCAAAGGGCTCAAGGAGGCAAGGGAAGAGATCGTTCGCGACATCAAAGCGGAGAGAGGTAAGAGCGAGGCTGCCCGGGCGGCGGACGCCGACCGCGAAAAGGCGTTATCAGGGAAAGATTTTTTGCAGCTTGCTAAAGAAGGTGGAATTGCACTGAAGGTTAGCCCATTTTTCTCCGGTTCTGAGGTGCTGCCGGAAGTGGGTAAGGTGGCAGAGTTCAACAAGATTGCCTTCTCGCTTGCTTTCAAGGAGATCAGCCCCGCCGTCGAGGGGCCCGCTGCCTATTATCTCCTGAAGGTCAAAGAGAAAAGAGAGGCCTCCGTTCCGCCGCTGGAAAAGGTGCGCCAGGATGTTGAGAAAAAGCTCAAAGAGACCAAGGCATTTGAGCTCGCGTCCCAAAGGGCCAATGTGCTGCTTGGACAACTGAAAAAGGCAAAAGATATCAAGAAACTCGCGAACGAAAATGGCCTCGCTGTGAATGAAACCGGCTGGTTTCTCCGCAATGCCCCTGAGATCCCGAAGATCGGTGTTTTGCAGGAGGTCAAACCTGGAGGGATAGCTATTTCTCCGCATCAACCCGTCCCCGATCACATCTATAGCCAAAAGGGGGCTCTTTATCTTCTTGCCTTTAATGCGAGCCAGGGTGCGGATATGGAGCTTTTTGAAAAGGAAAAAAGTCAGCTTCTGGCACAAGCGCTGGCAGAGAAAAAACAAAAGGCCCTGCAAAAATTTGTTGACCATCTCAAGGCCAAAGCACGGATCGTGGTCAACGCCCGTTCTCTCGAAGAGAGTTGATTCTCAGCGCAGATTAGACCTCATGCAGGAAACCGTTTTAGTGTGAGAGCGAGCTGATGCAGATATTTCTTCTAAGGCACGGGGAAACCGACTGGAACCTTCAAGGACGCTGCCAGGGCATCACCGACGTGGATCTGAACAACAGGGGCAGGCAACAAGCGAGGGGCATCGCTAAACACCTCGGTTCGGAGAAAATCGCGGCGATCTATTCCAGCGATCTCAAACGCGCGCTCCAGACTGCGGAGATCATTAAGCGGTCTCACGGTTTAGAGGTGACCGTCGATAGCGACTTTCGCGAGCTGAATCATGGCGCATTCGAGGGGCTTACCTTTCTCGACATTCGCGCCGCTTACCCGGATTTTCTCAGCCTGTGGCGCAGCGAGCCGGGAAAGATGATGATCCCCGGTGGTGAACGGTTAGTCGATGTGGAGAAAAGAGTTTGGAACGGAATGGAACGGATTCTCAAGTCCCACCTTTCTCGCGAAACGGTCGTCGTGGTGAGTCATAACTTTCCTATCCTGGCTGTCCTCTGCCGTATCACGGGGACCCCGTTAAACAACTATCGCTCTTTCCGTGTTGAACCCTGCGGACTCAGTTGCGTCAGCCATGATGACAGGGAGGGATGGCGGATTGTCCAGATTAACGGCACCGACTATATCGCCCCAGCTGAGTCAAAAAGAGAGATTCCCTTTTAAGGAACAACCATTTTTTATTAAGAGCATTCCCCACATTCCAGGCTAAAGAGCCCTACCTCATCCGCTTGTGCCGTAATACGACATTTTTCCGTGAAATTGCCAAGGAGTGATATTTAGCGGGCCATATTTTCCAGGAAATGCAAGCCGAACAGATGGCGCGGTAATTGCATTTAAAAACTAGCCAAGCGTTTAGGGAGGTAACGAACTAGGTGGAGAATCTCCAGAGGCTATTATTATCTGAACTTGGCGTCCCGGTATGGCAGCTGGCTCTCTTTGTCGGCCTGATCAGCTTCTTTATGCTGACTTATAGGGTCAGGGTCGGCCTCATTGCGACCTATCTCCTCGTACTCTACTGGAATTATTATGTTTTTCGGGAGTATCTATATTCCGTTGCGAGCGGGAATTTCCTGGCGCTAATTGCATACGTTTTTTTTGGCTTGGCCCTCGCCGGGCTGTCGCTGTATACCTGCTTCTATTTCAAAGAAAGCGGCCACCTCCCGGGTTTTCCGGGCTTTGAGATAAGCCGACTTCAAGGGATTCTCCTGAAGCGTATGGAGAAGATGGAATCGGTTGTTCTGGAAGCAGAGGCCAAGACCGTCAACGAAGTACGAGAATTCAATCTCCTCAGACAAGAGGTAAACGATAGGTTTCTCCCGCTGGAGGCTCAGCTCCAAAGGATAGAAGAGGCCTCTAGCGGGAGAGGATCAATTTTCAAGGAACTTGAGACAAAGCAAACGGATCAAACCCATGGGCTCGAAGACCAGTTGCGTGAGAAGGAAGATTCTTTAAAGCTACGGGATGACGAACTCAGGGATCTAAAATCGGCGGTGGAGGCGAGGGTTGCGGAGCTGCGGGCCAAGCTTCAGGGGGTGGAGGAGGATTTAAGCAGGAGGGAGTCCGGCTTCAAGGAGGCACGGGAAAAGTTTGCCGCTAGGGTGGATGATTTGGAGAATCAGTTGCGGGAGGGGGAGAACCTGCGGGAAATGCAGTTAAGAGAGGCTGAGAGGCTCAGGGCGGAGCTAGAGGCAAGGTTAACGGGGTTGCTGAGCCAACCGCAAGAGACGGAGGAAGTCCCTGGTGTGAAGGATCGTCTCTCCAAGGAGATGGAAGAAAAGCTAACCGCCAGGATCCACGAGTTAGAAATCGAGCTAGAGGTAAAGGAGAAACTAACTGAGGCGCTTAACGCAGAGGATGATGACAGAGAGCCCAAAGCGGCAGAATACGCGTTCGCCCTGGAGGCCTTGCTCAAGGCGCAGCAGGAGTCCTTTGGCAGGAGGGCAGCTTCGTTTCAGGAGGTCATAGAGAGTCTAAGCGACCGGATCCACCAACTGGAGCGCCAGTTAAAAGAAGAAGAAAGCCAGGCGGGCCCGCTAGAAGGAAAGGGGAAGAGAAAGCGGGAAAGAAACTCTCGCCCAGGCGGGGGCACAGGAGAGCAAGCCAAGGATCTTCAAGATAACATAGCGGCGGACTTGGAAAGGATCTCGGCCGGGGTGGGCTTAGAGACGGAGAGCAGCCATTTCAGCTAGAGCCACGTAGCCCAAGATGACTAGACCGCCATGTCTGTTTCGGGCGGTGGAGAGTTTTTTCCTTTATTCTCTATTCTCGATTCCGGGTTGCCTTCTTAGACCATGAAAGAGCAGGCCAAAATACGACTCGCGGGAGTCCCTGCTAACGATGAAGAGTCCGATGGTAAGCAGGATGTAAAGGAAGGAATAGAAGTATCGAAATCTTGGATCGGGAATCATGAGCTGTGTCGAGAATAGGACGAACAGGAAAGTTGCTTCGGTGAGGGAAAACGAGAGATTTGCCAGAATCGCTACTGCAAAGAGAGACTGCGCCGCAGTCAGAAAGACCTCTTCCACTTGACGGCTATCCATCTGCATCGGTGTTAGCTGTCCGGCCGAGATCATGTAGACGATCGGCAGCATGCCGATGAGCAGAGTCCATTGGTTGACCTTGGAGGAGATGAGCGTCCCAATGCTCGCCTCTGGATTGGCCTTTAGGGCAAACAGAATTGCGACGATAAATTCCGGGGATTCCGAAGCCAGCGGCGCCAACCATTGGACCAGGACGAATTCCTCGATGCCGAAAGTGCGGCCCATGGCCAAGAGGCCCTCGGCAAAGGGTTCCGCCGAGATGAAGATGGTATAACCGGAGAGGAAAAACAGTAGGAGCGTGGCTGCGCGCCGCCGTCGCTTGCCCCAGTTGGCGATCATTTCAGTTGGCCCTTCCAGTTCCGGCTCCACATGGGCCGCCCGCGATGCTGTACGCATATAGAACACGAAGATGGTGATCAATACGAGGGCGTCGAAGAGGTCCAACTGCTTCTTGAAAGGAATGACAAAAGAATAGAGGGTCGCCAGGCTGAGGTACAAAATCTCTACCTTGTGGGAGGGATCCAGGATGAAAGACCTCCTGCGGGTCTTGAACCAGTAGGTGAACACTACCGCGGCCCACCCCATGCCAATCAAGAGGCGGTTAGCCCCAGTCATATTTGCCGTAGCGTAGGCGGTGTAATGGGGATCCTTTCCCGCCATCCACGCAAAATACATGTCGACTGCATACTCGGGCAAAACCGCGACCAGGGCCAGAAAGGCGAGGGCCAAGGCCTGAGGAATATCCATTTGAGCGAGCTCGGCAGCCCAAGAGAGGATAAATGCCGCGCCGAAGATAGCGATCCCCGTGCTTAAAGCCTGCAATTCAGGAGAAATAGAAACGTTGGCGAGATGAAGGAAAACCCATTGGAAACAGAGCAGAATGGCGGAGCCCAACCAGAGCCAATTTACCATAAGTCCTCCTAGATGCTGTTACCTGGGGAAGGAGCCGGAGCTATTCATAGCCGAAAACAAGCCTCTACGCTAGAAAAAAATAGGGGGGCCGGTCTCAGACCAGTCCCCCCTAAAATGGTGGAGCCGAGGGGAGTCGAACCCCCGACCTTCGCGTTGCGAACGCGACGCTCTCCCAGCTGAGCTACGGCCCCCGAATTCACTTTTTATCGATAACGGCTTGCAGGTACTCCCTTGTTTGCTCCTTAAGCTCCGGCCTTTTCAGGGCGTATGCCACGGTTGCACGGACAAACCCTAACTTGTCTCCGATATCATAATGCTCTCCCTCAAACTCGTATCCGTAAACTTTTCTCTGGCGCGCAAGCTGGGAAATCCCGTCGGTCAATTGGATTTCTCCTCCTTTTCCGGGGGGGACATTCTCCAAAAGGGAGAAGATCTCGGGCCGGAGAATATAGCGTCCAATAATAGCCAGGCGGGAAGGCGTCTCGTGAGGTTGCGGTTTCTCCACCATACTTTCCACTTCATAAAGCCTTTCCGTTAGCTGTTTACCCTGAACGATCCCGTACCTCCGGACCTGGTCGTCCGGAACGCATCGCAATGCCAGGACCGACTCTCTCTTTTCTTCAAAAACTTCTATGAGCTGCCGCATGCAGGGGACGGGCGCCTCAACCAGGTCGTCCGACAGGAGCACGGCAAACGGCTCGTCTCCCACCAAATCCCGGGCACAAAAAACGGCATGGCCTAAACCCAAAGGCTTTTTCTGTCTTACGGATACGACTTCAATCATCTCAGCGATCTGCCGGAGGCTCTGTAGCGCTTCTTTTTGTCCCCGTTCCTCCAGCACTTGCTCTAGTTCTGGAATCTCGTCGAAATGGTCCTCAATGCTATTCTTTCCTCTGCCCGTAACGAAAATGACCTCGGAAATACCTGAATCCACCGCTTCCTGGACTACGTACTGAATGGCCGGGATATCCACGATCGGCAAGAGCTCCTTGGGAACTGTTTTGGTAGCCGGCAAGAAACGAGTGCCCAAGCCCGCCACCGGAATGACAGCCTTCCTGATCTTCATGCGCAAAGTAAAGGATTAGACGAGGTGTCTGTCTTTCCTCTCCTGGACTTCCTGAATCGACTTGCAGTCTATGCACAGAGTGGTTACGGGACGCGCCTTCAAACGGGCGATGCCGATCTTTTCGCCGCAGGATTCGCAAACGCCGTACTCCCCCTCGTCCAGCCGCCTCAGGGCATCCTGGATCTTGAAAATGAGCTTCCGCTCCCGTTCTCGGATGCGGAGGGTGAAGTTTCGATTAGACTCCAGAGAGGCGCGGTCGGTCGGGTCGGGAAAATTTTCCTCTTCGTCCATACCTTCGACTGTTTTGCCGGCTTCGGAGAGGAGATCCCGCATGCGCCGGTTCAGGAGAAGGCGGAAAAAAATTACTTCTTTCTGGTTCACACAACCTCGAATAGGACAAAGATCGACTCTCTATTTAATAACACTAAAGCGCTGTCATGTAAAATCGTTGCTTGTCCGTCGCGAGTCGATGCGCCGGCCTCTTGCGTTATTCCGGGTAAAAGGTAGAGCGGGGGTGGGCGAGAATAAAGATTTCTGTTGACTTGGGCAGCATCGATCGGCTTAGGACCAGCTGGGAATCCTTGATCCGGCGGATGGGATAACGTTCGCCGACAAAACCGGCGAAAAAATCGGCCTGACGCGGCGCATCGTAATGCATCGGAATCACAATGGGGGGGCGCACCTGATCGATTACCTTGAGCAGGTCCTCAAAGCCAAGATTGGTCATCGCGTCGATCGGAGTCATAATCACATCGACCCGCTGCAGGACCTTTTCCTGCTCGGGCGTAAGGAGGTGGCCCATGTTGCCGAGGTGGGCCAGGCAGAGGCTGCCCATCTCGTAGATAAAGATCGAATTCGCTACCCCGCCATACCAGAGCCCGCGCTGGCTCGGGATGTTGATGATGGTGATGTCTTTTACGCTGGTCCGGATGGGGTTCCAGGTCTGCCGCAGCGTAATGCCTCTGAGGATGACCGGATTGCCGGAAACCGCACCCACGTTGTTGTGAGTAGAGTGGTCGTTGCTGACGGTCACCGCGTCGGCCTGGATGCCGGGCGTGACGTTGAAATTGGGATCCGTTACCACTTTGGTTTGGCTCCCGGAATGTATCAGAAAACTCGAATGGCCGAACCACCTGACATAATAGTTGCCCAACCGGGGGCTGCGGCCCGAACGCATCTGGACTAGATCGCGTCCCTTGTCCAGCAGCCGGACTAAGGAGGGGTTGCAGATCGCATGGGCTACCTGCCTGAACGGCAGCAGGAGCAGCCCCGCGAGCAGGTGGAGGAAGCCGCGCCGTTTCATCTCTTCTCCTCAATTATCAAAGCGGTAAAGCCCATGACTTTGGTTTCCGGCCGCTTCCAGGCATTCTCGGGCAGGCCCGCCTTGACGCAGGTCTGGCGCAGAAAAGTCGCCATATCCCAGCCATACTGGGTGGCCACCTGAGGCAAAAGGACCCCGCGATTCTCGCCGCTGGTTACGTGCAGGCCATGTTTTCCCACTTCCAAGGAGAGGGGATTGCGCGCTGGCTGCAAATGGGAGAGGACGGAAATTTCAATGGCAATACCCGGAAGCTCGTCGGCGCTCACCGGGGAGACGCGGTGATCACGTGAGGCAGCCGCCTCGGTCATCTCGCTTACGATCTGATACAGCGGGCGCGTCGGGAAACAGGTCCCGACACATCCCCTTAAATCTTTTCCTTTATGGAGACTGACAAAGGCGCCGTATTCGGTGGTGAGAAGATGGCGATCCTCGATCTTTTCCTCCAGCCCCTCTCTACCGAGCACAAAACCCTCCAGGGTTTGGCGGGCGAAATAGATGAGTCTCTTTTGGGAATCGGGAGGAATATAGATGGCTTCCATCAAGTTTCCCCCAAAGGCCCACCCACCCGCGGTCTCCGCCGAGCGGAAGTGAAACCAGGATGGTGTGACCCTTTTCCCGGGACAAATCGGCGGTTATTTCGCGTGCTTCTCGAACCAGGCGGCTGCCTCTGCAGGCTTGATCGCCTCTTTGCCCTTCGCCCATCCGATCGGACAGACCACGCCATTCTTCTGGTGTTCCTGGAAGGCGTCCAAAAGGCGCAGGACCTCATCGACATTGCGTCCGATCGGCAGGTTGTTGACCTGAATGGCGTCGACAACGCCTTCGGGATTAATCAGAAAGAGACCACGCACAGCTATTCCCGATGCCTCCTGAAGCACGCCGTAATCGGCGCTCAGCTTTTTGGTAAAGTCCGCGAGCAAGGGGTATTTGCATCCCTCGATGCCGCCCTTCTTGCGCGGGGTCTGTAACCATGCTTTGTGCGAAAACTTACTATCCGTAGAAACTCCTACGACTGCACTATTGCGCTGCTCGAACTCCGGCAACCTGTCGGAGAATTCATTGATTTCCGTAGGTCAGACAAAGGTGAAGTCGAGGGGATAGAAGAACAGTCCCAGCCACTTTCCGCGGTAATCTTTCAGCGCCACACTTTTGAAATCTCCTTTGACGACGCCGTCGAGCGTGAACTCGGGCGCCTTCTCACCAACACGAACAGACATAAAACTCTCCTTTCGCTACAATCTATGGGCTCAATTCTTTACACCAAGGCAGTTGTTTGTCAAGGGATGCAGGGCTCCCGATGATGGGTTAAATCAAAACATTGGGAATTGGGCCAGGTTCTAACACGCCAAGCTTTTTTTGCATCCGTTATTCTGCTATTTTCATTTGAAAATCCCACCGGGGGGAGAGATTGGGCAATGATATCTATTGACGAATTCCGAAAGCTCGAACTTAAGGTCGCTACGATAAAGAGAGCCGATCCTCACCCTAATGCGGACAAACTGCTGGTCCTCCAGATCGACCTGGGTTCCGAAGAGCGTCAGATCGTCGCTGGAATCAAGGGACACTACGCGCCGGAAGAGCTCGTGGGTCGACAGGTCGTCGTGGTAGCGAATTTGGAGACGGCCAAACTCCGCGGTATTGAAAGTCAGGGCATGCTCTTGGCTGCCTCAGACGGCGACCGCATCGTAATTCTAACTCCGGAAAAACAGGTTAACCCGGGCGCCAAGGTCTCGTGAATGACGCCACTTCCTAAAGGACGCCCCACCTTCTGCACCGTCGATTTGGCGGCCTTGCGCTGGAATTTCCGCCAGGTGAGAAAGAAAATCGGTCGTGAGGTAAAGGTCCTCTCCGTAGTAAAGGCGAATGGATACGGTCATGGGGCTCGCGAAGTTGCCAAAACTCTGGAGCATGAGGGCAGCGACGGCTTCGGCGTGGCCACGCTGGAGGAGGGGGTCGAGCTCAGAGAAGCGGGGATTCGATCCCCGATTGTGATTTTGGCCGGGTTTTATCCGGCACAGTTCGATCAGCTTCTTCGACTCCGTCTTATCCCGGTAGCCATTGAACCAGATGGGCTCCGTCGTTTGGAAACGTTGGCGCGAAAACGCGGGGTTTCCCTCGGCTTTCACCTCAAGTTAGACACCGGCATGGGGAGGATCGGGTTCCTCGCCTCAGAAATCGACTCCTGGCTTCCTGAGTTAAACAAGGTAAAGTCGTTGAGACTAGGAGGCATTTTCTCCCATTTCTCTCATGCGGAAAATGTTGGAGGAAATTATACCGGCAACCAACTGAAAGTATTCCGTAAGTTGGTTGAGCGTCTTAATGGCGCGGGCCATGATCCGCCTCTCGTTCACCTGGCTAACAGCGCCGCGGTGATCACGCTTCCGAGCGCGCATTTCTCCATGGTCCGTCCGGGACTGATGCTTTATGGGATATATCCGTCGCCCGGTATGGCGAGTCGGGTGGCGTTGAAGCCGGTTCTTTCCTGGAAGAGTCGAATTCTGCAATTGAAGGCTGCCGCGAAGGGCTCGAGCATCAGCTACGGGCAAACCTTCGTGACCAGGCGGAAGAGTCTGATCGCCACGCTGCCCGTAGGGTACGCGGACGGTTACCCCCGGCTGTTATCGAATCGCGGCGCCGTGCTGGTGCGGGGAAAAAGGGCGCCGATCGTGGGCCGGGTCTGCATGGATTTGACTATGATAGATGTTACCGATATACGGGGAGTACGGCAGGGAGATGAAGTAGTTCTGCTGGGTTGCCAGGGAAGGGAAAAGATCTCCGCAGACGAGATGGCCTTGTGGGCGGGGACGATCTCTTACGAAATTCTCACTTCTATTAGCGCGAGGGTCCCTCGCATTTATCACAGTTAAGAGGAGGAATAAAAAACCGTGGCCAAGGTTCAAAGGGCCCTGATCAGTGTCTCCGACAAGAAAGGCATAGTCGAATTTTCCCGTGGATTGTCGGAGTTGGGGATTGAAATTGTCTCTACCGGCGGCACTGCGACGCTTCTGCGCCAGAACAAAATCGCGGTCAAGGATGTTTCCGAGCTCACGGGGTTTCCGGAAATGATGGACGGTCGAGTAAAGACCCTTCACCCGAAAATCCATGGCGGCATCCTGGCCTTGAGAAACCAGCCGGAACATGTCGCCCAGATGAAGAGCCACGGGATTCTGCCGATCGACCTGGTGGTGGTGAATCTCTATCCCTTCGAGGCGACCGTGACGCGAGGGGCGGCCTTCGCCGAAATTGTCGAGCAGATCGATATCGGCGGTCCCTCCATGGTGCGCGCCGCGGCGAAAAACCACGAGCACGTGGCTGTAGTGGTGGATCCGGGCGATTACGGCTCAGTTCTGGCAGAATTGCGAGACAAACGCGGCGAGCTTTCCGCGGATACCCGTTTTCGCCTTGTCTGCAAGGCCTTCCGACACACAGCCCGCTATGACGGAGTGATCTCCAACTATCTGGACTCGCTCGATGAGGACAAAAAACCGACGCCCTGGAGCCGCACCTTGAACTTCCAATTTACGAAGATCCAGGATCTGCGCTACGGGGAAAATCCCCACCAGCAGGCGGCCTTTTACTCCAGCGGCGAGAGCGGCAGTGTTTCGGTGGCGCGTGCTAAGCAGGTACAGGGGAAAGAACTTTCCTTCAACAATATCCTGGACGCGGATGCGGCCTTAGGCACGATTTTGGAATTTTCCGAGACCGCGGCCGTGGTCATCAAACATACCAATCCCTGCGGCGCGGCGCTTTCAAAGCAGTCCCTTGCGGACGCCTTCCGAAAGGCGCGCTCCTCGGATCCGGTCTCGATCTTTGGCGGCGTGATCGGGTTCAATCGCCCGGTGGATGAGGAGACCGCCAAGGAGCTCAAAGAGATCTTCCTGGAAATTGTTATTGCTCCCAGTTTCACTGCGGAGGCGAAAGCGGTTCTCTCGTCTGCGAAGCGGCTTCTCAATATCCGCCTCCTTGAAGTCGATATGGGAAGAAAGGACGAGGGTGGGTACGACCTGCGCCGGGTGAAAGGGGGCGTCCTGGTTCAGGATTTTGACCGGGGGACCATCGACGTCAGAAACTGTAAGGTCGTGACCAAGCGCCAGCCGACAGAGGAGGAGTACGAGGCCTTGGATTTTGCCTGGCGCATCGGCCGTCATGTGAAGTCGAACGCCATTGTTTTTACCTCGCGTGACCGGATTTTGGGCGTGGGGGCGGGGCAGATGAGCCGGGTGGATTCGGCAAAAATCGCGGTCCTGCGCGCCCAGACCCACGGGCTCGATCTTAGGGGGTCGGTAGTCGCCTCGGATGCTTTCTATCCGTTCCGTGACGGCGTCGATGCGGCGGCAGAAGCGGGAGCCAAGGCGGTCATCCAGCCGGGCGGCTCGATCAAGGATGAAGAAGTGATCGCTGCGGCCAACGAGCATGGCATAGCGATGATTTTCACCGGCATGAGACATTTTCGACATTAAGAAAATCGTGATAAGGAACACAGGGGCTTCGGGACTCCCTTCGCTTCACGGGCTCCCTCAGCGACCCGGGACTTGCTTGGATAGGCTCCCTCGGGGAACGCGCTTTCGGCTGCGGCCGATAAGCCGGTGCGTTAACCGAACCTTCGCGTTCCTACGTCCGCAGCCTCACTCGCGCTCCCCTCGGTTGCTCCCTGCTGCTCTCTCCAGTTTTGCTCAGGGATCTCGCTCAGCCCCTCTTCAAAGAGACGACAGGTATTCAATGGTTCTTAATAACTTATGAAAATTTTAGTCATCGGCAGTGGCGGGCGGGAGCACGCGCTGGTTTGGAAGACCAGCCAGAGCCCGAGAGTAGAAAAAATCTATTGCGCGCCGGGAAATGGCGGCATTGGGAGAATGGCGGAGCTGGTCCCCATCGGGCCGGAGGAGATCGAAAGACTTGCCGACTTCGCGACGAAAGAAAAGATCGATCTCACCGTGGTCGGGCCAGAGCTCCCGTTAACGCTGGGCATTTCCGATCTTTTTCAGCAAAGAGGACTGAAAATCTTCGGTCCTGATCGTGAAGCGGCAAGACTGGAGGGAAGTAAAGCCTTCGCCAAAGATATCTTGAAGGAGAACAATATCCCTACCGCTTCCTTCGCGACTTTCTCGGACGCAGCTTCGGCGAAGCGATATCTGGCGGCCCAGAAACCGCCTTATGTGATTAAGGCCGATGGCCTCGCCGCAGGAAAAGGAGTTATCATTTGTTCTGACAGGAAAGAGGCTGAGGCGGCCATAGATGATATCCTGGTGGGAAAACTCTTCGGTCAGGCGGGCGAGAGCCTGGTGATAGAGGAGTTTCTCGAGGGGGAGGAGGCCTCCTTCATGGCTTTGACTGACGGAGAGCACATCCTGTCGCTGGCCTCTTCGCAAGACCATAAGCGGGTTTTTGATGGCGACCGCGGGCCCAATACCGGCGGCATGGGCGCCTACTCTCCGGCGCCGGTCGTTACCCCGGAGCTTCACCGCCGCATCCTCGATCTGATCCTTAGCCCTTTGCTGAAGGGCCTTAAGAAAAAAGG
>Ga0209212_1003444_pt1 | contig 20901 bp, 16 predicted proteins | sample RifGroC2_FD_183996 | JGI IMG/M metagenome (GOLD analysis project Ga0209212, IMG submission 183996) | Groundwater microbial communities from Rifle, Colorado, USA - Groundwater C2 (SPAdes) (version 2) | ecosystem: Environmental > Aquatic > Deep subsurface > Groundwater | place: Rifle, Colorado... | reverse complement strand
CCCGCCACTAATCTTATCTGCTGTTTCATGAGTTCAGTCTGCAACCATGCTTCACGGACAGATACACGGTCTACCCCATCACTATCCTGGAAAGAATGTGGAGCCGAATCTTCATTCATGCCGGAAATACTGCCAATAAATTCATCAGGCCCGTTACCGCCAATTGCCTCTAAATCCACGAAAAACGTCGTATAGGCAAGTGGTTTACCAATAAAAAGCAGATCAAGGGAACCTTGAGCGGAAGAGTGACGGCCAATGTCGTCATTCATAATCTGCTGGAATATCCCGGTTCCGCTTGCGCCTACAAGGATACGTTTTTTAAATTCTTCCTCTAAGGCAGTTGCAATCCTTTCAGAAACACTTTCGCGCCGGGCAAATTTAAACTTTTTGAAATGTGTCCTCTCTTTTAACTTCAATCCACATATACTACACTTCCCGTCTGCATTCATAGTTTCAAAACTATGACCATTGGGACAGACGTATTCGGTCATCCTCCGGATCTCTTCTGCCGTATCCATAAGGGCTGCCCTACCAGTCAAGTCCTGCACAGTTTCTTCCAACTTTTCCACTCGGGACTCCAGTCGTTCACGGACTTCTGGTTTTTCCTCCTGGGCAGGTGTGCCTGGACTTGTCTCTTCATATTCCTGTTCCTGTAAACTTTTTACCCTTTTGTCAACGCTGGTCTCTAATCGACCACTGATCCCTGTCTTCTTCTCCTTAATGACTGTACTTTCTCTCATGCTCCTCCGAATCATCTCCACGTCCTTTTGTACATCTTTTACCCTTACATAGCATTCGTCGAGATCTTCGACCTCCTTTTCCAGACGATTTAGCCTTTCACTTACTTGTTCAAAGTGTTCCTGTGATAAATCGGCAGAAATACACAACCGTTCATTGGTACACGTACCTAAAAAATATGTACAAAGAAATACTACACAGTAATTCTTTATTTTCTTTTGACAAAAAATTCGGAACAAATCCATTATCTTTTCTCCTTTCCCCTCGGAAATAAAGATTAATAAAATAATGTTCAAATAGGTTTCCTGGCTTCCGGGTCTTCCTACTTTCTGCGCCTTCCCAAAAAGCCGTTTAATCAGTTTAAACCGTTTAAACGGCTTTCCAGTGGCATATTGCAGATTTCGTCACCGGTTACAGTTGCGGGGCAGCTCCCGTCTCTACGGGATTCCCTGAATATTTGAACTACCATTAATTAGGACGCAGATTTCCGCAGATTACCACAGATAGTAATTTATCTTCTAATTTTTAAATCCTGATAATCTGTGTTCATCTGTGTCCAACGTAAAAATTCATGCACGATCAAAATAAAAAAGCCCGTTCCTTCGCATAAGAAGAAACGGGCTTTTACAATATGGGCATCACGCTTCACCTCCTTTACTACGAAGAAGATTTTTTCAGCAAACATTACAGGCAGGTCTTCTGACTGGCGGATCATTCTACTTGTTGCGCCTTCCCATCCAAATTTTTTCACCGCAGAGAGTGCAGAGTTACAACCCCCTAAATCCCCCTTTGTTAAGGGGGAATAAGTGGGTTGTTATGTAAACTCAGCGTCCTCAGCGGTAAATTATTCCAAATTAGGACAGTGGCTTTTGCAACGTTCGTCACCGATTACAGCGACGGTACCGTTCCCTTTACTCCAGTTAAATACTCTGAAACCACAGATTTTCACAGATTACACAGAAAAAATCTGAGAAATCCGTGTAATCTGCAGTTGCTTTTTAAATTGGAGTTGGGATTCCCTTTTCGTCCCGATAAATATCGGAACACCTGTATGTGAAATACATCGTTTAAATCGAATTACATGCTATACTCCTTTCAATGTCACTTGTAGGGGCGAACCTTGTGCTCGCCCTGAACCTTGTGCTTACACTACAATGGTGGAAAATTTGGGCGAATACAAGATTCGCCCCTACGAATAATAATGTCATCAACCAAACTGTTATTTAAAATCGTTCATCTGCTAGATGTCTGCGTCATTCTTGGTATCGTGCTTAAAAATTTCATCTTCTAGCGCATCTGTACCAACTTTTTCCGGGTTCTCTCTGTCGAGATGCCATCTTAGTGGGTTGTATTGGATATATTCTCTGATTTTGTTTAATGTGTCTTCAGTTCTAACAATGTGCTCATAATAATTTCGTTGCCATAATTTCCCATGAAACGGAATCCATCCGCAGGTTTTAACGCCAATCGTATATTCATGAGTTGTTATTGACTTAAATGCCTGAACAATTCTGCCGATTGAATTATCCATTGTCCCGTAGGGGCGAACCTTGTGTTCGCCCTGGTCTTTGTGCTTGTCAGAAGGCTTGTATTCGTCCAGATTCCCTTCATTCGCTATTTCTGAATAAATGAAAGATTTAGGATAAACACAAGGTTCGGGGCGAACACAAGGTTCGCCCCTACAGATAATGATACCGTGCATGTGATTGGGCATTATTACGTACTTGTCAAGCTTAATTGACAAAAAACGCTTTGGTAAATTGTTCCAAATATGTTGCACCAACTTTCCAGCGTCGTTTAACATCATTTCACCATTTACGACATTACCGAACAAGCACCTTTTACTCTGCAAGCACATCGTCAAAAAATAAGTTCCGGCTCTAGAATAATCATAATCCTTTACTCTGATAGACCTCCTGTGATGGACGGTTGGATTATATTTCATATGGACCCTCGTTTTTTATAAGATGTTTTTCTTCCCGATTATCAACACGACTTCGTGAAAAACATCTGGGTGATTCAACTCATTCCAATTTTTATGTATGCTGTTATTAATATCGAAGGTGTCTTTTTCCCGCCGGAAAAGCCACAACCCTTCTTTAGAAGCCAATAACATCGTCTTTGCCTGCAATCTCAATGCGTAGGATTTTGCCTGATAGTATGCATCGGTTAATTCCCGATGAGTACTCAATTGAAATTTTGATTCTAAAACCATTTTGGCTGATTCCTCGCCTCTTTTTGGATTAGCTCCAAAGACATAGTCAGGGTAGTTTCGCTCTCCTCTCCCCATTTTTATTGGCATCTGTCTAACCCAATCATTCTCACGAAACCCAAGTTTTTTCAAGAAAGGCTCGATGAGATTAACTTCAACAGTGCGTTCATCCTCCAGTTCGATTGAGGGTAGATAATCGATAATATCAATCTTAGGCAATAGAGAAATGTCCTGCCCTTTTCGTTTCATTATATCCAGAATCGCTTGATATTCTTCTACCGAAAAAGGCTTTCCGCTAGTACCTTGTAAATGTCCTTTAATTGCCCCCTTTTGTGATAGGAGGGGATGCTCTTTCATATCTTTAAAAGTAACAGGTGCTGTTTTAATAGGTGAACCAATCCAAATTGTAGCATGCCAATGAAAAAATGGATCAATGAAGCCATCCGTAGTTGCTCTCCATATTGATTGTATACAACTTCTAGGAGAAGGCTCATACATTAAGAGAAGATCACCGCGCCGAGTATAGAAATTTCCACCCCAGCAACTAACTGTGTCCTTTTTTGCATTGTCTATAATATCAAAATCACAAACCGGATTTGCTGTAATCAACCATACTTTTGAAGGCGCAGGAAGTTCTTCATCCTGAATATCCTTAATGAAATTCGGTGCAAAGTCATATAAAAAGGCGCACATTTCACCTGGTTTAAGACCATGCATATTGCGAAATTCACACAGTGCCTGGTTTATTTTGATGTAATATAAACATCTTTCCTTTTTATCGTTTTTACCCGGTATAGCGGGTATCGAAATATTAAATTCCTGGCAAATCTCCTGAAAAATATGGAACTTGGTACGGAATCTATATGGAGTAAAGTATTCAGGGTGCGCAAAGTATAGGCCGAAAGAAATATACTCTACACAATCATAGAAATCATTCGGACTTTCTTGCCCACCAAAATCGCGAATGTTGACTAGTTTGCCTTTTCTATTTTTTGCAATAAGTGGTACTCCTTTATCGACAATTGATTCGTAGAAATTGGCTGCTTTCTCAAAATTTTTAAACTTATACTTTGAGGCATAATCTTTAACCAAAGTAGTAATATGGAAATGAATCGTTTCAGCCCCGATTTCCTTGACATACTTTTCATGGATTTCAACAGTACAGTCTTCAAAATCATCAGTTGCTAATTCTCTTTGAAACTTTTTAGGCTTGAGATTTTTAAATCGTCGAATGGTTTCTTGTCCTTGTTTTGATCTTTTGTAAATTTCCCAGATGTAGCTGTTAAATTTCATTTTTTATACCCATCAAATTTCAGGATAAATTCAACATATCGTAAACCAGGGTAATATTTATATTCCTGTGAACGATAGCGGCCAATTCATTGTATCTGAGTTCTTTTATGGTTTTAAAATCCGCATAACGTCCCTTCGATGGTTTTAATCCCTTTTTGAGCCTCAGGTAATCAATAAGTTTTGAGCGAAACTCATCATTGTCAAAGATACCATGTATGTAAGTGCCCATTACATTGCCATTCAAAGAAACACAGCCATCCAATATGTCTACAGTTGTTCCTGCCCGTTCTGTAATTCTTGCAAATGGTCTGACAGAATTATGACCGTTGTGCGTTGTCTCCCCCATGTGGATTTCATACCCCACAAGTTCATTATCTACAGGAAACAAATGCCCATGTTCGAGCATACGTGCCTTTACCTGATATGTCTGCTTTTCTCTCGCAAAAGTGGTTACCGTATTTAATAAACCCAATCCCTGTGTACTATCCTTTGAAGATTCCACATGATGAGCATCGTTAATCTGCATGCCGAGCATCTGGTATCCGCCACAAATACCTATAATCATTGTTCCGTATCTTGCCAGATTTGTAATTTCTCCAGAAATACCTCTTTCCCTTATATATATTAGATCCTCAATAGTATTCTTTGTGCCAGGGATTACAAGCAAGTCCGGTTTGCCAATATCACTAGCTTTATCAATAAATCTCACTCTCACGTCTTTTTCATGTGTAAATATGTTGAAGTCTGTGAAATTTGATATACGTGGTAGTTTGATTACAACGATGTCTACGAAACCGTTTCCTGTGATGTCAGTATCATTGCCATATAATTGCTCAATATCAAGTGGGGCACTTTTGGATTTTATAACCACCCCTATTTCCCCTCCTTCGCAAGGAGGGGAGAAGGGGTGGTTTTCAGCTCGATATTGAGTAAATTTGTTGTTAAATTCAAGTGAAACGGAATCTTCGTCATCAATACCAAGATTGTGCATATAAGGTATTACCCCTAGAACGGGTTTATTTATACGGCTTTCGAGCATGTCCAATCCAGGTTTTAATATGCTTTTATCTCCGCGGAATTTATTAAACACAATGCCTTTTATCCTGTCCCTCTCATTCGTGGTTAATAGCTCTAACGTTCCAACAATCCAGGCAAAGGCGCCGCCTCGGTCAATGTCTGTTACTAGCAATACTGGAGCAGAAGCCATCTCTGCCATACCCATGTTAACTATATCGCCATCCTTCAGATTTATCTCGGCAGGGCTGCCTGCCCCTTCAATAACAATAATGTCAAATTTACTTCGTAATTTATCGTAAGCATCTTTTATAATCGAAACAAAATCAGCCTTCCTCTGATAATACTCTTTGGCTGTCATGTTACCTATTGGTTTACCCATGACAATGACCTGGGAACCGCAGTCACCCGTTGGTTTAAGGAGAATGGGATTCATTTCCACTATAGGTTCAATTCCTGCCGCCTCTGCTTGTGCCACCTGCGCCCGCCCCATTTCTTTGCCATCTCTTGTTACAAAAGAATTTAAAGCCATATTCTGCGCTTTAAATGGCGCAACCCTGTAACCGTCTTGTTTCAGGATACGACAGAGTGCGCATACCAAAACACTCTTGCCGACGTGGGAGCCTGTACCCTGTATCATTATTGATCTATTTATCATAAGTTTACTGAAACCACAGATTTCGCAGATTACACAGATAAATAAAAAACAGATTTTAGAGCTTCGTACTGGTTTAGGCTACAAGATTGAATCTGCAAAAGTTAATCACAGAAACACTGAGACACTGAGAAAAACCCTTGCTACAAAGTAAAATCTATACTTGAAGTTCAGAAATTTCAAAGTTGCAGTTGTAGCGCGAACTTCAGTTCGCATAGGATGTAAGCGAACTGAAGTTCGCGCTACATTGAAAAAGTTGCCGAAGGCCTAATTTAACCATGAACTCGAAACGGTCTATCTTTACACCCGATATACCCCTGTAGTTAATGTATTTTCATTGGTCTGAGGCTTTGTTGCATTAGCAATGTTTTCAATGTACTAATAAGTGTCGTATTTTCCTTCCGTGTCCTTACAGCAACACGAAAGTATTTATTATTAAGTCCCAAAAAGTTGGAGCAATCACGAATTGCGATGCCGTATTCCAGCAATCGCTTACGTAATAATGAAGAGGTCATATCCCTCATATTTATTCTAATAAAGATATAATTAGCCGAAGGTTTATAAGGTGAAAACCCATGTATATTGGCTATTTCGTTAAATAAATACAATCGTTCATTTGATATAAAATCCCTGCTTTTAGAAAAGAACTCATTATCTTCCAATGCTGCCATAGCCGCAAATTGCGCCAGGGTATTTACAGACCATGGTTCTTTGTACTCCATCATTTTTTTTACTAAATCTGCATGGGCAACTAAATATCCCACCCTTAAACCTGGAAAACCATAAAATTTTGTTAATGACCTGACTACAATCAAATTACTTATTTTACCAGCCTCGTTTGTAATGCTGAACTTTTCTGGTTCATCCACAAAATCTATAAATGCCTCATCTACGACAAACGTTACGCTGGGATGCTGTTTTATCATATCCATGATAATGGACTTTTCTACCAATTGTCCTGTTGGGTTATTGGGATTACATAAAAAGACCATCTCTACTTTTTTATCTTTAAAATGGTTTTTATGATATTTAAAATAAAAGTCGTCTTCCTCCCTCAGTACGTTATTAATTACCTCTGCATGACTGCATTTCAACGCCTCAGTAAATTCACTAAAAGTAGGTTGAAAAACAATTCCTTTGTTTGGTCTCAAGGCACGGGGAATCAAATAAAATAACTCTGTTGAACCGTTTCCTACAATAATCTCATCTTCAGAGCGCCCAACCTTTTGGCCAATATATTTTCTCAGGGTAGAACAATCAATATCGGGGTAATGCAGAATATCGTCGAAATTTTCTAATAGTACCTTTCGAACATTTTCTGGATATCCAAGGGGATTAATACTTGCGCTAAAGTCAAGGGAACCATTTTTCCCGTGATCAACAATACTCTTTATATTTCCGCCGTGTCCTTTAAACATATTCTTTACGTACGGTATCTGTCAGATATTCCAAGGTTGGACGAGCCTCAACCAGAAAGGAATTGAATTAAAATTTTAGATTTACGATTTTTTCAACTTCAAATCGTAATTCGTAAATCGTAAATTCTGATGAAAATGACTATTAAGTCGCCTACATACTGACTTCTGAATGTTTAAGACGTATTGTATTTACTAAAAACCTTCTCGCCTCTCCGATAGTAAGAGGCAAGTTTTCCATTGTGAGATTATTTTCATCCCTCAAAATCTGCATTAACTGGGCAATCTGAGGCAGTTCTAAACAAGCATAACTTATTTCGTCAGTGTTTGAAAATACTTCCTGAGGGGTGCCCACTTTGAGTACATTACCGCGATACATAATTGCCGTTCGATCCATGAAGATGGGCACTAAATCCACAGTGTTTGTTGCCATAACAATAGTGATTCCTTGCTTAATATTAAGCTCTTTCAGCAGTGTCATAATGGAAGTCACGCCGGCAGGATCAAGACCACAAGTGGGTTCATCCAGAACAAGTATCTCTGGTTTCATAGCAAGCACTCCTGCAATACAAACCCGTTTCTTTTGTCCAAAACTCAAAGCATCTACGGCTTTGTTTGTATGTGGTGTCATGTCCACAAGCGATAAAGCCTCATTTACCCTATGGGCAATCTCATTCTTTGATAAGCCCAGATTCATGGGTCCGAAGGCTACGTCCTCCCACACTGAAGGGGCAAACAACTGGTCGTTTGGATCCTGGAACACAATGCCCACTAGTTGAAATATTTCTTTTGAAGAATATTTTGGCAAAGATTTTTGCCCTAATAACACTTCTCCCTCCATTGGTTTTAACAAGCCATTGAGGTGTTTTAGCAGGGTTGTCTTTCCAGAACCGTTTGGGCCGAGTATAGCTAAAAATTCTCCCTTGTGAATATCTAAACACGTACCGCACAATGCAAGCGTTCCGTCATGATATTGATACTTAATGTTCCTGATCTGCAATATTACCATATTTGCATACTTCCGATATAAATAAGGATGGGTAAAATTAAGGCCAGTCCTAATACAGATGCATATTCCTGTTTTCTCCACGGTGTCAAATTAATTGTCAATATGCTGCCTCCTTCATAACCCCTCACTTGCATTGCTTCATTGGTGCGTTCTGCCCTTTCAAAGGCACGGATAATAAGCATTCCACCCAGCGTGCCAAAAGATTTTATCATCTTTTTCCAGGAGGTATGCCCTAAACGTGATTTTTGCGCAATCCACATCGTTGATACTTCATCAAGAAAGAGAAAAATATACCGATAAATAAAGGACAATAGTTCGATAATTGTGTCTGGCAAACGAAACCATTTTAAACCTGCACATAACCGACTTATTGATGTTGTAAAAGAGAATATGATTACCAATGAAATGCCGCCCAGTACTTTGCTGCAGGTATGAAGTCCACTCAAAAGTCCTTCTTCCTTCAAGAGTACTTTATATCCCACAAATGAAAAGGACACCCATTCTTTTTCACCCTCGTGCAGTCCTTTGATGAGCAAAATTAAGATGGCAAAAGAGATTGGCAATAGCATGCTTCGGAGTATTGTCATGAAAGGGATTTTTATTGATAATAGCAGGAGAAAAGATACGGAGAGAAATATCAAAGAGATAAATATATTCTTTGCCCATAAATTTATTGCGAGCAGTAAAACAACGTAAAATAGCTTTACCCGAACGTCCATCCTCGTCAGCCAATTATTTTGGCGGGTATACACATCAGAAAATATATGGTGTAGGAATTCCATAGTTTTTATTCCTGTGGATAATGTAACCACAAAGGCATAGAGTTATTTCAAATTTCGTAACAATTTAGCTTTTTGTAAAATACCAATATAAACCGTATTTCTCACATACTACTGTCTTATAAAGGAACATGAAATACAACACCCTCCCTTAGTCCCTCCCATCAAGGGAGGGAAAGTTTCCTCTCCCATTGTGGGAGAGGTTAGGTGAGGAGGGGTTCAAAAAAATAAACTGATACCAAATTTCAAACCCCAAATTCCAATAATCAAATGGTCAAAACTATTTTGGAGTATTGGTATTTGGTCATTTGTGTTTGTTTGAGATTTGGTACTTGAAATTCAAAGCTTTTCTCAGTGTCTCAGTGTTTTATTTAAATAATCTATTTCTCATAAAAAATCTTACGCACATTGAATCCTATTATAAATCCGCCGATTACCCCGGCAATGGTAAACACGAAAAGGAGTAGGTCACCCTGATCTGTATTAATATAAGGATCACGCGGGGGACGGCCATACTTGGTTGCATACTTTCCTACAATGCTTACGTCTATGCCTGTCCAGGCATCCTCTTTGTTCGTTTGTGTTGCAGGCATCTCAATTTTTACAGGGCGTTCTTCTGCAAATAATAAAGTAGGGCATGATATTATAAAAACAAAGAAAAGAAGGAGTATTAATTCACCGCAAAGACGCAAAGGACGCAAAGAGAGACATGAAGTGACAAAAAGGTGAAAAAAGGAAAATTGATGGTAGTTGCAAGGGGCAAGGGGCAAGATTCCTTGCTTTTTGCCAATTATCCCATGCACCGCATCTTTTGTATATTTGTGGTTTTTTATTATTAATTTATGCCTGAATGGGTTTTGTATCATTCTTGATAACTCCCAGATGAAATAGAATACTGGGTTTCCGTTTATAAATAAAGAGCAGTGCCAAACCAACCACAACACCCTCGACTATACACAGAATCCCCTGTGAGGTCATCATAAACACCGCGAAAATTTCTGCAGTTGCTTTAAAGAACGATCCGCCTTTGTTGATTACAAGCAGCCCTAACTCAATGGAAGTGCCTAAATAAGTGAATAAATCAGAAACCATGCCAGCAAAAAAGCCGCACCAGAATAATGACAGTCTGCATCGCTGCGCTATTTTAAAGGCAAAATATCCTGAAAATGAGCCCAGAATACCCATAGAAAATATATTTCCACCCAGCGTGGTTAAACCGCCATGCGCAAGAAATAATGCCTGAATGAGTAAGGCAACGGCTGCAACCCCCACACTAACAAATGGTCCCAGCAAAACAGCGCTCATTCCGGTGCCGCAGGGGTGGGATGTAGCCATTCCGTTTAAAGCAATAACTGGGATGGGAAAACATGAGAATACAAATACCGCCGCTCCCAACATACCAACAAGAGGCAAATAGCTTGGCACCATTCTTTTCTTTCGTTTTATGTGATATATCCCAATCCCCACAAAAGGCGTAGACACCGCGAACCACGTAAAAACCCACCTTGGCGGTAAAATGCCTTCAGTAATGTGCATGGCATATATTGCATTCTGTGATGTAAATAATAAAAATACGAAAACTATACTGAATATAATAATTACCCTTCTCAATTGTCACCTTCCTAAAACAAAAAAACCCATATCTTCGATACGGAAAAGATATGGGTTTTATATTTTTATCGGCAGGGGCAGGTTTGAAACCTGCCCTTACAAACATTTATATTATAACAACCTTCACCTTCTTACCATCGAAGACTACGTGAAGCAATTACAGGCAGGTCTTCTGGCTCCCGGATCGTCCTACTAATCACACCTTCCCGTCTTATTTAAATAAGACAGTGGCATCGTGACGTTCGTTCCCGGTTACAGCGGCGGGTCCGCTCCTCATCTCATTTCAATTGAAATAAGATATGGATTCCCTTTTATTCTCCAGTATATTAAGGAGAATTACCTGTAATCGTTTTCATTAAATAAAAAGAGCAATTCTTTTTCTTACAATAAACAGGTCATGATTCTACTTTGGATAATAACTATTGTCAAATTAAAAAATTATTCAATTATGCAGCTAATGTATATGTTATTACTTATTTTTCCTTTGATTCTGCATAACAAGAAATATAAAATACCGCCTAAATATCATATTTAAAAATTTAACTTTAAGTGATTTTCACTTTAAAAAGGGGGAGGCAAATGAAAGTAAGAAGTAATGTCCACACAATTTTAATGATGGCTGTACTTTTCATGGCAATCTTACAATCAGGATGTGCTATGTTTAAAAAAAGACCTCTCCTTGTGCCAAGAGAATCTGGCGACACCCTGGTGGAGATTACAGACCCTAAACTACTCCCTAATTTTAGGGATGATTACAGCAGAGACACACTGTTACGTTCAATAGATAACAGCCTGGATTATTTAAAAAAGGTAAAGTCCAATCCGTATGGGTTTAACATGGCAGGATTCTCACATCAGAATTTGGAAGGCACTTTAAAATTCTTTCGGGAGGGATTTCTTAATTGCAGAAGCGCTGATGAGCTTAACAAATATATAATTCAAAATTTCAGGGTCTTTCAGGCTATCGGTAGGGAATACGAAGGCCAGGTGCATTTTACAGGTTATGGAACACCTATTTACGATGGAAGTCTTACGCCAACCGGGCAGTTTCGTTATCCCCTTTATAAAAAACCTGCTGATTTTAAAAAGCCTTACAATACGCGACGTGAGATTGAGGAACGTGGTCTCCTGAAAGGGAATGAAATTGTTTATCTTAAATCAAAACTCGATGCCTATCTCATCCATGTTCAGGGATCGGGACAAATCAATCTCCCGTCTGGAGAAAGAGTCTATGTCGGTTATGATGCCGATTCGGGTCATAAATATGCCAGTATTGGACGCATGTTGGTTATGGACGGAAAGATTGAGGAAGATGATTTAACACTTTCTACACTTATAAGTTATTTTGATCAGCATCCAAATGAATTGGATTCATACCTGAAGAGAAACGACCGTTTTATCTTTTTCAAAAGAGTGACACATGCAGTTCCGTATGGTTCCATTAATGTGCCTGTAACTGCCATGAGGAGTATAGCTACGGATAAAAAGGTCTTTCCTGCGGGCGGATTGGCTTTTGCTGTCGTGGAACCAAGGAAAAAGAAGGGATGGTTCAATAAAAAAGTGGGAGAGAAAAAGTCATTCTTCGTTTTGGATCAGGACACCGGAAGCGCTATTTTAACGCCTGCGCGCGCCGATGTGTACTTTGGAATTGGCGACCAGGCAATGCTTGAAGCGGGAAATTTGAATACACACGGACAACTTTATTATCTCTTGAAGCGGTAAATTTCTTTGCTTGACATAAAATATGTTTGTTGGCTATAATTTTAGTTTAAATATAATTTTAATTTAGTCACATTAATACTGTTTTAAAAGGAGGATTTTTTTGCACAAAGTAATAAATCAGGAAATAAAGCAAATTATTAGCGCCTATCCGGAAGTAGGTCGTATTCTTGAAGAATACAATATCGGCTGCGTCCCCTGTTCTGTTGGTAGCTGTCTTTTAAAGGATGTAGTCGGTATTCACAACCTCGACCCGGAGAAAGAAGCTACGTTGATGTACAGGATTGAAAAGGCTATTTATCCGGGTAGAAACGTTCCAAAACCTGTAGTGGATGCGTCTAAAAAGTCAGCTCCGAAGAAAATTACTTATTCACCGCCAGTTAAAAAGCTTGTAGATGAACACGTGCTGATTAAGCGTCTATTGGCTTTAATCCCTTCTGTTGCGGAATATACCGAAACGAGTATGAAGGTAGATAAAGATTTGATTTTGAGGTGTGTGGATTTTATTCGTAATTATGCCGACAAATATCATCACATGAAAGAAGAAGATATTCTGTTTAAATATGTTGATGAGAAGGCGGAGGTTATCCAGATCATGTATAAAGACCATGATACGGGAAGAGGATATGTCAGACAGGCTGTTGAGGGGGCGGAAAAAGGCAACAAAGCGCGGATAAAGGAAAATCTTCTTGCCTATAGAGAATTGCTGACTCAGCATATTAAGAAAGAAGATGAGATACTTTATCCCTGGATTGACCGCCAGTTGTCCACGACTCAAGTGGGTGAAGTGTTCCAGAAGTGCAATGCCGCAGACGCCTCAGTAGGAGACGCACTGCCCAGGAAATATGAAAAGTTTATTATTGAATTAGAGGAAAAATTTTTACAGGAGGTTACAAAATGAGTGGATGCCCGGGATCAAAAACGATTGATTTTAGTGAAAAGACAAATCAAGAAGGCAGCGAAACAGGAAAACGGCCTTCACAACTGAGACAATGGCCTATACAGATGCACCTTGTTTCACCCATGGCGCCTTATTTTCAGGGGAAAGACATTTTGCTGGCGGCAGATTGTACGGCTTTTGCACTGGGCGATTTCCATAAAGATTACCTGAAGGGCAAGAGCATCGCTATTGCCTGTCCAAAGCTGGACTCTGACCAGGAAGTTTATGTTGAGAAGATAAAGGCATTGATTGATGACGCAAAAATCAATACCTTATCTGTTATGATAATGCAGGTTCCATGCTGTTTTGGATTGGCGCAGATTGTCAAGGATGGCGCTGAAAAGGCTACGCGAAAAATACCTGTTAAACAGATAGTTGTAGGACTCGAAGGCAATATCCTGTCTGAAGAGTGGTTATAAAGATTCCAAAATAATCTTAAGTAATTAAATAAAAATTCCCTGGGGATTTCAAACTCCTCAGGGGATTTTTTTGTATTATTAAATAAGATATTTCTACCCAAAATAATTCACATACCAATTTTCTTACCCTTTGTGTAAACAACCGTAAACAAGGAGGTTAGCAACCTTTCACGCAATAGTTTCAACTGGAGATTTACAGTACTATATTTGAATTTCAAGCCTAAGTTTGTGTTTAAAGAGACTTGCCATTGGAAAAACCCCCAAAAATAGGATAAAATAAACTCGCATGATATATGTCATAATTTATATTGATAAAGTTGATGTGTAATTGTATAAAATAGCGGTAAAAGTGCAATTGAAACAAAAGGAATCCTTTAGAATTATACTCTTTCATGGGTAGTAAAATGGGATTAAAACATCCGATAAAGGCAAACCACAAAGGCAAACCACAAGTGATTGCAGGACGCAAAGTAGCGGGTTTTTAAGTAAATAACACCTAGAAATAAATATAAAAAAAGACGGCATTACTGCCCAGGATATGTCTTTGCAGTAAGGCTTTTTTATTTCTAGGCGGGTTCAGGTTTGCAACCTGAACCCATGAGTTTATTTGGATAATAGCGCTGTATGCAAGCAATGGCGAAAACAACGATATAAAACGTAGGGGGGCTGTCCAAAAAGTCCATAAACCATACGACAGGTAGGGGCTGAAGATTTTCAGCCCCTACATTATGGTACGTTCATAAGACTTTTTAGACAGTCCCCCGCAGAAGAATTTTCACGAATTAAATCTCATTTATGTGCATTATTCGTGTCTGTTTGTGGCTTAAACTCTTTCACAAAGGAAAGGAGACCGTGAAATATGAGAAATATGCCCTTTTGTATGCCGGTTTTATTGGTACTTTTTGCACTGAGCGGAGTTGGAGTGTCAATACACACCCCGTCGGCTGCTGCAGCGCCAACGGTGACAGCCACCATTTCAGTTGGGAGTTATCCCAATGGCGTGGGAGTCAATTCCTCGACAAACCGTATCTATGTGGCAAATGAGGGTGGCAATACGGTTAGTGTAATAGACGGTGCTACCAATACGGTTCTCTCTACCATTTCGGTTGGGAGTCATCCCTACAGAGTTGGAGTCAATTCCTCGACAAATCGTATCTATGTGTCAAATTTTTATAGCAATACGGTGAGTGTAATAGATGGCGCTACCAATACGGTGATATCTACCATTTCGGTTGGGAGTTATCCTGTTGGCGTGGGAGTCAATTCCTCGACAAACCGTATTTATGTGGCAAATAATACTAGTGGTACGGTTAGTGTAATAGACGGCGCTACCAATACGGTTCTCTCTACCATTTCGGTTGGGAGTCAGCCCTATGGCGTGGGAGTCAATTCCTCGACAAACCGTATCTATGTGGCAAATACTACTAGCGGTACGGTTAGTGTAATAGATGGTGCTACCAATACGGTGATATCTACCATTTCGGTCGGGAGTTGGCCCTATGGCGTGGGAGTCAATTCCTCGACAAACCGTATCTATGTGGCAAAGTTTTATGGCGGCAATGCGGTGAGTGTAATAGATGGTGCTACCAATACGGTTCTCACTACCATTTCGGTTGGGAGTGACCCCTTGGACGTTGGAGTCAATTCCTCGACAAACCGTATCTATGTGGGAAATACAAATAGCAGTACGGTGAGTGTAATAGATGGCGCTACCAATACGGTTATATCTACTGTTACGGTGAATGCTCCCCAGGGTGTTGGAGTCAATTCCTCGACAAACCGTATTTATGTGTCAAATTATAGTTATAGTAATACGGTTAGTGTTATAGAGGATTCTGCATCTTCGCCTCCCACAGTAACCACAAGTTCAGCAACAAACGTGACGTCAAGCTCTGCAACGCTCAACGGCACGGTAAACGCAAACGGGTTTTCAACAACGGCATGGTTCCAGTACGGCACAACCAGCGGTTCATACAGCAGTACATCAACCACACAATCAGTAAGCGGTTCGAGCGATACAACCGTAAGCATCGGCATCAGCGGACTGTCCTCAAGCAAGACCTATTATTACCGCATAGCGGCATCAAGCAGTGCAGGCACGTCGTACGGGAGTGAATCAACCTTTACCACTCTTGCACCACCGAATACCGCGCCTGTGGCAAACGCAGGACCAGACCAGACGCCGCATGTGAATGAGACGGTGATCCTGAACGGCAGCGGCAGTTACGATGTGGACGGCAATCTGTTAACGTACAGTTGGGCGTTTACAACAGCGCCGCAAGGCAGCGCAGCGTCGCTCGTAAATCCAAACTCTGTAAATCCCACCTTCATGGTGGATAAGGCAGGGACGTATGTAGTGAGCCTCATAGTCAATGACGGCACATTAAACAGCGTGGCCGATACGGTAACGATTAGCACATTGAACTCAGCGCCAGTGGCAAATGCAGGTGCAGACCAGACTGCTTATGTAACCAATACAGTCATCCTGGACGGTAACGGCAGTTACGATGTGGACGGCAATTTATTAACATACAGTTGGGCGTTTACAACAGCGCCGCAAGGCAGTGCAGCGTCGCTCGTAAATCCAAACTCTGTAAATCCCACCTTCATGGTGGATAAGGCAGGGACGTATGTAGTGAGCCTCATAGTCAATGACGGCACGGTGGACAGCGCCGCCGATACGGTAACGATAAGCACCCTAAATTCAGCGCCGGTGTCAAATGCAGGACCAGACCAGACGCCGCATGTGAATGATACGGTAACGCTGGACGGCAGCAACAGTTCAGATGTGGATGGCAATCTGTTAACGTTCAGTTGGGCGTTTACAACAGTGCCGCAAGGCAGTACAGCTACCCTGAGCGATGCAACGGCGGTAAATCCAGCCTTCGCGGTGGACAAGGCAGGGGCGTACGTGGTGAGCCTCATAGTCAATGACGGCACGGTAGACAGCGCCGCCGATACTGTAACCATAAGCACATTGAACTCAGCGCCTGTGGCGGATGCAGGGCAGGATCAAACACCGTATGTGAACGATACGGTGACATTGAACGGCAGCGGCAGTTATGATGTGGACGGCAATCTGTTAACGTACAGTTGGGCGTTTACAACAGTGCCGCAAGGCAGTACAGCGACCCTGAGCGATGCAGCGGCGGTAAATCCAGCCTTCGCGGTGGACAAGGCAGGGACGTACGTGGTGAGCCTCATAGTCAATGACGGCACAGTGGACAGCGCCGCCGATACGGTAACGATAAGCACATTGAACTCAGCCCCGGTAGCTAATGCAGGACCAGACCAGGCTATGTACGTGGGGAACAACGTGACCCTGGACGGCAGCGGAAGCGCGGACGTTGACGGCAATGCGTTAACGTACAGTTGGGCGTTTACAGCAGTGCCGCAGGGCAGTAGTGCCGCATTGAGCAGTACAACAACGATAAATCCGACCTTTACAATAGACAAGGCAGGTACGTACGTAGTAAGCCTGATAGTCAACGACGGCACGGTGGACAGCCAGCCCGATACAGTAACGATAAGCACAATCAATGTTGCTCCTGTGGCAGATGCTGGTACTGACCAATCTGTGCATGCAGGCGACACCGTTTTTCTGCATGGAAGCGCTAGTTCAGATGCGGATGGCGACCCATTGACGTACAGTTGGGCGTTTACCACGATACCGAACGGCAGTAATGCAACACTGAGTAGTTCGTCAGCAGTTAGTCCTACGTTTACGGCAGACAAGGCAGGGACGTATGTGGTGAGTCTAACGGTAAATGACGGCACAGTGAACAGTCAGGCGGATACAGTAACGATAGTAGCGCAAAGTACAAACACAGCGCCGGTGGCAAATGCAGGCTCCGACCAGACGGTAAATGAGGGCAGTACAGTTACCCTTAATGGAAGCGGCAGTTCAGATGCGGATGGAGATACATTGACGTATAGCTGGTCAATTACCTCAAAGCCCTCCGATAGTCATGCAACGCTTAATAATCCGACTTCCGTTAATCCTACGTTTGTGCCTGACGAAGATGGGACGTATGTGGTAAGTCTAACGGTAAATGACGGCACAGTGAACAGTCAGGCGGATACCGTGACGATAGTTGCAAATGAAGAAGACGATGATGACGGTGATGACGATGATGATGGTGATGAGGAGATAGAGGCTAAGGTAGACATAAAGCCTGAAACCATCAATCTGAAGAGTAAGGGTGTGTTTAAGGCGTTTATAGACCTTCCTTCTCCTTACAAAGAGGCAGATATAGTTACAGAAACAGTAATGTGCGAGGGGGCGCAGGCGATAGATGGCAAGGTGGACGGCAGTGGCAGATTTATTGCCACATTTAATGTGCAGGACTTAGATGTAGAAGCAGGTTCTAAGGAAGAAAAGGTAGAATTTACTGTTACAGGTGAATTAAAAGACGGGACTACATTTGAGGGAAGCGATGAGGTGAAGGTAAAGAGTGACAAGAAGGACAAAGATAAATAATGTAGTAGTGGATTAATAATTCAGCGATTGTTGATAAAATGTAGTTTAAAAAAGGGAGGCTAAAACAGCCTCCCTTTTTTGTTTCATTTCAATAATAAAATTGTTTTTTTAAATAGTCGCAGGTTTATGGTATAATTTTATCATGATTAGCGATACTGTAAAGGATATTATCAGCCCGTGTCTCTGGGGGGCGGCTGTCAGGTTGCTTGATCTTGAAGCTGATAAGTTTCTCATAATTGAACGATTGTTGGAGCATGGCGGTGACAGGCAAATTGAATTTGTTTTGAGCAATTATGAATATGCGGATATCATACGTGTTGTGCGGGAAAGCTCTTATTTGAGTTCTAAGACTGTTAATTATTGGTGTTTGTTTTTTAATCTGAAAAGGGAGAATACAAGGTGTTTTCAGAAGCAATATCGCCATCTCTCGCCGCCATTTTAAGAGATATTCACAACTGGCAATTACCATTAGGCGGGTTCAGGTTTGCAACCTGAACCCATGAGTTTATTTGGATAATGGCGCTGTATGCAAGCAATGGCGAAAACAACGATATAAAACGTGGGGTTCAAGTTACAAACTTGAACCCGCGGGGAGATGTGACGGTTTTGAGGGATGGCAAAGAAGCAAGATTGGACAAGAATGAATGGATTAGAATTGAGGATTTTTTTAAAAAATTTGTGTTAGGGCATTAATTTCTATTTATTGTATTGACGTGTATAAATTTCTTTTTGCAAGTGTTAGTGTGCGTAATTATCTTTTGTTAATAGGGAAAATTGTAAATAATTTGAAGTAGGGATGTAAGTATCTTTATTATTTTAGCATCGTTATCGTATGCTTTTTGCCAAGCCAATTGAATGCCCCAACAACAATAAAATTACGCTTTTCAGGCACAAAAATTTCAGAAATGGCATTATGCACGTCTTCTAATTTAATATCGTGTATTTTTTTTGCCTGTTTTTCAGGGGTATCGGGTGTTTTTGGGGCGATTAAAAGCTCCTCGACTCCAAACCAGTTAGCCATGGCGAGCGGGCTATCCATAACAAACTGCATCTGGCTAAATACCCGTTCTTCCGTTCTGCTGAGTTCCTGTTCGGTTATCCCTTCATGATATAGTTTGTGTACCTCATCCATTACCGCCTGTGTGGTTTTTTCAAAATTTTCCTTTTTAGTTGATGTGTAAATATCAATAGAACCCACGTCTGAAAACATGGTGGGATAGCAGGCTATTTCGTAAACCAGTCCCAATTTTTCACGGACGTTTAACGATAGTCTTGAGCTAATTCCTCCGCCCAAAACGTCTGTAATCAGAAGCATAATAAGGACATTTTTGTGTTTATACGGATATGCCTTATGACAGAGTTTGAAACTGGTGGTTTGAGAAGGGGATTTTTTAAATAAATATCTTGGCTCTGTTTGTGTGGTTTTAATGGGCGGCTTCTGCCCGGAAAACTTTCCTTGTAAATCTCCAAATGTTTTGTTTACGCAGCGGGCAACCAGTTCTTTTTTGAAATTTCCGCTGATACAAAGCACCATATTTTCAGGAACGAAGAATTTTTTGTAGTGCGCATTAAGATCTTTAGCAGTTAAGGCTGCAATGGTTTTTTCATCTCCGAATAAAGGAGACTCTGTTGAACCGTCCTTCCACATCAGGCTAAAAGACATGTCGTCAATGCCTATATAATCACCTTTTACGTCTACAAACTGTTTCATCTCTTCCTGAATGATACGTCTTTCAATCTCGATACCATCCGGTTTAAAATTTCCCCCAAGAATGATGTCACCCAGGAGGTTAATGCCCCTTTCTATATGCTTGTTGTGCACCTGAATTATAACGGCTGAATGTTCAGGCGAGGTGTAGGCGTCACTATCCCCGCCGATGTTGTCTATTGCCTGTAATAATTCAAAAGAATTCTTGAACTGTTTTGTTCCCCGGAAAAGCAGGTGTTCCAGGAAGTGTGAAATGCCCAGTTTCTTTTCACCTTCGTATCTTGACCCCATGCCGATATAAGCGGACATAACCACAGAGTGGATATGCGGCATTTCTATGTAAATAACGCGCAATCCGTTTGGTAATACTTCTTTGTTGTACGTGTACATTGTTTGATTTAAGGTTTAAGTATTCTTACCTTTCTACCCTCTATTCGTAATCGTCCTGCGGCGAAGAGCCGGATCGCCTCTGGATATGCCTCGCATTCTTCCCTGAATATACGCGCAGCGAGAGTGTCGGGAGTGTCGTCATCAAATACTGGCACACACCTCTGGACTATAATCGGCCCGTTATCATAAACATTATCGGCGAAATGTACGGTACATCCGGAGACCTTTGCACCATAATTGATGACGGCTTCGTGCACCTTATTGCCATAGTATTTGTGGCCACAAAAGGCTGGAATCAGTCCGGGATGGATATTTATAATTTTTCCTTTGTACTTTTCAGGAATTTTGTATAAATGAATAAAGCCTGCAAGGGTAATCAAGTCAATGGGATACTTATCCAATTCTGCATTAATAGCCTGACTGAAGACATCAACATCTTTGAAATTTGAACGAGAAACGACAGATGTGGGGATATTATGTTTCTTTGCTCTATCCAGACCGATGACATCTGGTTTACTG
>Ga0209212_1003443_pt1 | contig 20907 bp, 22 predicted proteins | sample RifGroC2_FD_183996 | JGI IMG/M metagenome (GOLD analysis project Ga0209212, IMG submission 183996) | Groundwater microbial communities from Rifle, Colorado, USA - Groundwater C2 (SPAdes) (version 2) | ecosystem: Environmental > Aquatic > Deep subsurface > Groundwater | place: Rifle, Colorado... | reverse complement strand
CTTTTTTAATCGCCGGAACCTGCATCGGGCTTTTATATCCGAATTTCTCCCGCATCTGGGGCACGATTTCTTTACGGTATTTTTCTAATAAATTAGGTATCATATATTTTGTTTGCACCTTTTACAAATTCTCGATTTAGTAGTATCCTTATTTATATTAACACCGATTCTCACCGGGCGGTTGCAATTTTTACAAAAAGGCATAACATTAGAAACGGAAACTGGCCTCTCGATCTGGATGATTCCGCCCTTCTGGTTCTCCTGAGTCCTGCGCACATGCTTCTTCACCAGGTTTATTCCTTCAACTAAAACCCGGCTCTCCTGGGTAAAAACGCGGATAATCTTGCCTGTCTTACCCTTGTCTTTCCCGGAAGTTACCATTACTATATCGTTCTTTTTTATTCTTAACATCTACCCTCACTCCGTTCGGGAGAAACCAGAGGCCAGTTGCCAGAGGCCAGATTTTACTGGTTACTGGTTACTGGTTACTGGTTACTTTAAATGACTTCGGGGGCCAAAGAAACAATCTTCATAAAATTTCTATCCCGCAATTCCCTGGCTACCGGCCCGAAAACACGGGTGCCTCTGGGATTACCCTGAATATCCACAATCACCGCGGCATTACGGTCAAACCTTAAATAAGAACCGTCCGGACGCTTTATCGCTTTGGTGGTCCTGACAATAACCGCCTTGGCCTTTTCACCCTTTTTTACGGCGGCGTTCGGCGCGGATTCCTTCACATTAACCGTGATTACATCGGCTATAGTGGCAAAGCGGCAATTCTTCTTGCCGGATACGCCTATCATTGATGCCTTTTTAGCGCCGGTATTATCCGCGACATCCAAAATTGTCTTCATGTATATCATAGCTTCGCCTTTTCAATTATCTCAACCAATCGCCAGCGTTTTTCTTTAGACAACGGACGGCTTTCGATAATCCTTACCTTGTCGCCGATTTTAGCGCTGTTATTCTCGTCGTGGGCCTTGAGCTTCGCGTATCTTTTAATAATCTTTTTATACAGCGGATGCTTGGTCATTCTTTCAGTCTTAACCACAATAGTCTTTTTCATTTTATCGCTGACTACCGTTCCCACTCTTATCTTTCTTCTATTTTCAGCCATGTTATCTCTTTTCCGCCTTTTCCTTTTGGTTTCTCATCTCTGTCTGTCTTATCGCGGTCTTTATCCTGGCAACATCTTTCTTGATTAAAGAAAAGTTATGCGGTTTTTCCACCCTCCCGCTATAACGCTGGTAGTTTAGTTTATAAAGCTCTTCCTTCAAGGCTTTTTCTTTTTCTATTAATTCCTGCCGGCCTAAACTTGATAAATCCTTATATTTCATCTAATGAGCCCTTTTAATAAGTTTTACCGGAAACGGCAATTTATAGGCGCACATCCTGAAAGCTTCATGGGCAATAGCCTCAGGCCCCCCGCCTAACTCAACCAGGATTCTGCCTCTTTTAACTACCGCCACCCAATGATCGAGATCGCCTTTGCCTTTTCCCTGGCGGGTTTCCGCCGGTTTCTTGGTAACTGATTTATGCGGAAAAACCCTCAGCCACATCTTGCCGCCGCCATGCAGCCTCCTGGCCAGAACTACTCGAATAGCCTCAAGCTGATTATTTTTCAACCAGCCGTTCGCCAAGGCCTTTAAACCAAACTCACCAAAATTAAGTTCTGACCCCCGGGTAGATACGCCATCCCGAGCGCCTCTTTGAGTCTTACGGAACTTTACTCTTTTAGGCATTAACGGCATCTTTAACCACCTCGGTATTTCGTTTTAATTCTTCTGTTTTAGGAATAATCGGCTTAACCTTGGAGGGATTAAATACCTCTCCCTTATATATCCAAACCTTAACTCCGATAAGCCCGTAAGTTGTAAGAGACTCGCTAAATCCATAATCAATCTCCGCCCTTAGGGTGGATAGCGGCAATTTACCCTGCCGATACCCCTCGGTTCTGGCAATCTCTGCTCCTCCGAGCCGGCCTGAAGCTGAAATCTTAATACCCTTTGCCCCCGCTCCCAGGGCCTGCTCAATCGCCCTCTTCATCGCCCGGCGAAACGCGATTCTTTTCTCAAGCTGGAGAGCGACATTCTCGGAAACCAGCTGAGCGTCAATAGCGGGATTTTTTACTTCAATTATATCAACGGCTATTTCCTGTTTAATCAAAGCTAATAAATCCTGGCGCAGCCTTTCAATATCCTGCCCATGTCTGCCGATAATTAATCCCGGCCGCGCGGAATGTATCTTTACCTTAAGTTTATCTGAAAGCCTTTCAATTATAATTTTGGAAATAGAGGCCTGCTTAAAACGCTTCTTTATAAGTTTACGGATTTCAAAATCCTGCTGGATAAATTTAGGATAATCCCGCTTCTTGGCAAACCAAATACTGCGCCAATTTTCTATATAACCTATTCTTAATAATAACGGACTTACTTTATGCCCCATCGCATCCTTTCTCGTTTACTATTGACATATAATAATCAAACACCAAATCCCAATAACCAAAAAATAATCAATCATCAATAACCAATTACCAAATGTTTGATTTTTGGTTATTGTAATTTATTTGGTTATTGCATCTTGGTGATTGGTTATTCATTATTACTTGGCTTTAAGGTCTAGCTCTATATTTATATGGCTGGTGCGCTTGAGTATCTTTGATGCCCGGCCAAAAGCCGCCGCCTTAAATCTCTTCCACATCGGACCCGCGTCAGCGTTAATTTTAGAGATATATAGCTGTTCCGGAGAAAAACCCTTAACCTTGGCGTTAGCCGCCGCTGATTTTAAAACCTTTTGGATATATCCCTTGGCGCGCTTGCCGATGTTAAGCAAAATTCCTTCGGCCTCTATCACGCTCTTTCCCCGCACGCAATTCATTACCTCTCTGAGGCGGCTGGGCGATATCCTTATAAATTTAGCGCTTGCTTTTACTAACATTTCAGGTTCTTTCTTGTTTATATTGATTGAAGGAGCCTGATCAGGGCCATTCAATCAATTGTTATAACTATATCATTTTTATCAAGTTACAGAATATTTATCAATTTAAATAAGAATGGCCCACATTTTATGTTTTTTCCGCGGCCTTCTTGGCCTTTACGCCGCCATGCTTCCTGAAAATCCTGCTGGGAGCAAATTCTCCTAATTTGTGTCCCACCATATTCTCCACGATAAATACCGGAATATGCCTTCTTCCGTCGTGCACCGCGATAGTCAAGCCCACAAAATCCGGGCTTATGGTAGAACGCCTGGACCAGGTCTTAATCGGCAGGCGTGAACCACTGGACCTTGTTTTTTCTACTTTCTTTAATAACTTCAGGTCAATATAAGGACCTTTTTTTAGTGATCTCGGCACAATAACCTCGCTTCGCTCGTATAGTTTAGTTCACGGTTGACAGTTCACAGAAAATATTTTTTTGCTGTCATCTGTGAACTACGAACTATCTATTTTCTTTTTTTGGCGATAAATTTATTTGAATACTTGTTTTTATTACGGGTTTTGTAACCTTTTGTTGGTTTGCCCCAGGGAGTAACCGGATGCGGATTTCCTTGACCGGATTTACCTTCACCGCCGCCATGCGGATGATCAACCGGATTCATTGCCAAACCCCTGACAGTAGGCCGTATTCCCAACCACCGGCTTCTGCCTGCCTTACCTATGACTAAAGACTCATGATCTATATTAGAAACCTGCCCGATAGTAGCCCGGCAGTCTAAATTGATAAACCTTACCTCTCCGGACGGAAGCCTCACCTGGGCCATATCGCCTTCTTTTGCCGTAATATTGGCCAGGCTTCCCGCGCTCCTGACTATCTGGCCGCCTTTCCCTTTGGTAAGCTCCAAATTATGAATAGGAACCCCCAGAGGAATATGCCTTAAAGAAAGGCAATTGCCCGGTTTTATTTCTATTTCCGGTTTATAAGAACTTACAACCTTATCTCCAACCTTTGTTTCTAAGGGAGCGATACAATAACTTTTTCGGCGATCCGGATATTCAATTAACATTATTCTGCTTGAACGGTTAGGATCATACTCGATAGTTAGAACCGTGGCGAATTCATCAAGCCGGCCGCGCTTGAAATCAATCAAGCGGTACATCCGCTTATGGCCGCCGCCGTGATGCCGAACAGTTATCCTGCCGTAGACATTTCTTCCTCCGCTTTTCTTCAGCGGCCTTAACAACGGCTTATAGGGCTCATCCGCGGTCAGTTCTTTAAAATCGGAAGTATGCGTCCACCTTAAACTCGGTGTGGTCGGCTTATGTTTTTTTATACCCATTTTCTTAAATCAGATATCAAAAATTCAAAACTAAATTTAAAATTTTTACTTTCGATTTTGATTTTTGATTTTACTACGTGGTTTCTATTTTATTGCCTTCTTTTAAGGTAACCAAGGCGGTCTTCTTATCCGGCTCATATCCGGCCTCCCGGCGCACTACCCGCAGCTTTCCAGGAGATATCAGCGTGTTAACTGAAGAAACCTTCACCTTATAAATTTCTTCAACCGCTTTTCTTATTTGAACCTTATTCGCTCTTTTATCGACGAGGAATAAATATTTTCTTGCCGGTTCTAACTGAGTTGATTTCTCTGTGCGCAACAAAGTTTTAATTATATCATACGAAATATTATTTGTCATCATTTTTTTTAATTATTTTCTAAGCGCTTGTTTAATAACCCTAACGCCTCTTTTGTAAAAATAATCTTTTTGGCCTTGAGGCAATCAAGCGCGTTCAATCCTTGCGCTAATGCCGACTCAACATGTACCATATTTTTAATCGCGAGCTTCAGGTTATGATCGGCTCTCGGTAAAACCAAAAGGGTTTTCTCTTTTATCTTAAGATTATCCAATATAGTTTTAATCTCCTTAGTTTTGGGTTTTGTTATTTCCAGCTTTTCCAAGACTAAGATATCGCCGGTTGAATTCTTTTCATTCAAGGCTGAACGCAAAGCGGCATTCTTAAGTTTTGCCGATAGAGTATAATGAAAATCTTTCGGGTGCGGACCAAAGACAACTCCTCCGTGCCTCCATAGGGGTGAGCGGATTGAGCCGGCCCTAGCCCTGCCTGTTCCCTTCTGTTTCCAGGGCTTCTTGCCGCCGCCTGAAACTTCACCGATTGTCTTAGTCGAGGCCAACCCGCATCTTTGATTGGCCAGATACATCGTGACGGCTTGCGATATTGCCGCGGACTTAAGCGGACCATTAAAAATTGAAGGAAGCTCTTCAATCTTTTTACCCTGCATATCATACACTACTAAGGTTTCTGATATGTCTTTTTTATCTTTCGATTGTCCTTTTGATTTTTGCATTTTGATTTTTTCTACCACACTTTCGTTGGCGAAATGCGCCAATTTTTGTGGTGAGAGTTTTTATTTTTTAGCCGCGGCCTGCTTCTTGGCGTCTTTCTTTCCCGCCTCAGCCTTCTGTTCGGCAATTATAGGCTTAATTACCTGACGCTTATGTTTAGTAGTCTTACGGATAACCAGATAATTATTTTTAGGCCCCGGCACAGCTCCCTTTAGAGCCAAGAGATTATTCACGCTGTCTACCTTTGCCACCTTAAGACCGAAGACAGTAACCTTATCATTTCCCATATGCCCCGGCATATGATGCCCTCTGAAGACCCTTCCCGGAGTAGTGCTGGAGCCGATTGAGCCTACCCGGCGATGACTGGTTGAGCCATGGGTCTTAGGCCCGCCTTGCCAATGCCAACGCTTCATCCCGCCCTGAAAACCCTTGCCGATGGAAACCCCGATAACATCTACTTTCTCACCAAAAGTAAACATGTCTACCTTCAGCTCTCCTCCTAAAGTATACTCTTGACCGGACAGCCTGGGGACTTCTTTCAACATCCTGCGCGGCGTTACTCCCGCTTTTTTATAGATACCTAACACCGGCTTAGTTAAATATTTTTCTTTAACCTCATCAAAACCTATTTGAATGTTCCTATCCTTAATTGCCACAATCGGACATGGCCCGGCCTCAATTACCGTAACCGGAGTTAACTTTCCCGACTCATCGTAAATTTGAGTCATCCCTATTTTTTTACCGAGAATATAATTAGACATTTTATTTTCGCTGAACTATGCAGAACTTTACGCACAACAACGCGATATAGGTTACGCGTAGTTCCGCGTTCTGTTCCGCGAAAGTTCCGCGTTTATTTTATTTCCACATCCACGCCTGCCGGAAGATTGAGCTTGCGCAGAGCGTCAATTGTCTTGGCGGTCGGCTCATTCAATTCCATAAGGCGCTTATGGGTAATTAAATAAAACTGCTCCCTGGATTTTTTATCAATGACCGGCGAACGATTCACCGTGTAGATCTCGCGCTTAACCGGAAGAGGAATAGGCCCGGAAACCTTTGCCCCTGTTCTCTTGCCGGTTTCCACTATCTCTGCCACTGCCTGATCTAATACGCGGTGATCGTAGGCCTTCAATTTTATACGAATTTTTTGCATTATATTTTTTTAGGCGCGAATTCCCGCGAATCAATACCCGCTCCCGCCTGACGAACAAGCAGGAATATTCGCGAATAAAAATTAGCGTGAAATGCGCGTTTTACTTTATAATCTCTGAAACAACTCCCGCGCCGACGGTATGACCGCCCTCGCGTATAGCAAAACGGGATTCTTTTTCCATGGCAATCGGTATTATCAACTCCACCTCAAGCTGAATATTATCCCCGGGCATAACCATTTCCACGCCATCGGGAAGATGACAGTCCCCGGTAACGTCTGTGGTCCGGAAGTAAAACTGCGGACGGTATCCTTTAAAAAACGGGGTATGCCTTCCGCCTTCTTCCTTAGACAAAATATAAATCTGGGCCTTGAATTTGGTGTGAGGAGTAATTGAGCCCGGAGCCGCCAAAACCATCCCTCTCTCCAAGGTTTCTTTATCCACGCCTCGTAAGAGAAGCCCGACATTATCTCCGGCCATACCCTCATCCAGAAGCTTACGAAACATCTCAATTCCGGTAACCACGGTTTTTCCCACCTCAGGCCTTAAGCCCACGATATCCACCGTCTCGTTAAGCTTAACCTTACCGCGCTCTATTCTTCCGGTGCCGACCGTACCGCGGCCTTCAATAGAAAACACGTCTTCAATGGCCATCAGGAACGGCTTATCCAAGTCTCTCTTGGGAAGCGGAATAAAAGAATCCACAGCCTTCATTAACTCAAATATCGGCTTACAATTCGGACAATCTTCCTTGGCGCAGGCGCAATTCATCGCGTTCAATGCCGAGCCTTTTATGATTGGGGTTTTATCTCCGGGAAAATTGTATTTGGTAAGTAAATCCCTAACCTCCATCTCAACCAAATCAATCAACTCCTTGTCCTCAACCATATCCACCTTATTCAAAAATACCACCATTGAGGGAACATTCACCTGACGGGCCAACAAAATGTGCTCCCTGGTCTGGGGCATCGGGCCATCAGCCGCGGAAACCACTAATATCGCTCCATCCATCTGGGCCGCTCCGGTAATCATATTTTTAATAAAGTCAGCGTGACCGGGACAGTCAATATGAGCATAATGGCGCTCTTCAGTTTGATACTCCACATGGGAAATATTAATAGTAACCCCTCTTTCCCTTTCCTCGGGGGCGTTGTCAATACTGTCATAGGCCCTGGCCTCGGCAAAACCTTTTTTATGCAAAACACAAGTAATTGCTGAAGTCAGGGTAGTTTTTCCATGGTCTACATGACCGATAGTTCCGATATTTACATGTGGTTTTGATCTTACAAATTTTTCTTTAGCCATATTCAACTCCTTCCGTATTTAGACTTATTGTTTATACGCCAAACCTTTGGACAGCGACACCTTTTTCAGTTATCTTCTGCGCTATATGTGTAGGCACCTCGTGATAAAAGGAGGGTTCCATCGAATAACTCGCTCTCCCCTGGGTCATAGAGCGGATAATCGTGGCATAATTAAATATCTCCGCCAAAGGAACGGTGCACCTGATAATTCTGGCATTGGCACGCTGGCCCAAAGAAACTATTTTTGCCCGGCGTGAATTCAAATCACCAATAATGGTGCCCATAAATTCTTCCGGAACAATAACCTCCATATCCATAATCGGCTCCAGCAAAATAGAAGAGGCCTTTCTCATGCCGTCACTGAAGGCGATAGAACCGGCCATCTGAAAGGACAGCTCGGAAGAATCCACATCATGATATGAGCCGTCAATTAAAGTAACCGCCACATCCGTAACCGGATAGCCGGCTAAAATCCCGCTCTTGGCGCTAGCCATAACTCCATTCCTGACTGCCGGAATATATTCCCGGGGGATTACTCCGCCCTTAAGCTTATCTTCAAAAGTTACCCCCGCTCCGGGAGTTTCCTGCGGCTGCATTTCTAAAACACAATGTCCGTATTGCCCGCGGCCTCCCGACTGCTGAACAAACTTACCGGTTGAAATAATCTTCTTGGTCAGGGTTTCTTTATAGGCAACCTGGGGCTGTCCCACCAGGGCCAGCACGCTGAATTCCCTCTGCAGCCGGTCTATGATAATATCCAGGTGTAATTGCCCCATCCCTGACATTATGGTTTGCCCGGTTTCATGATTATACTTGACTTTCAGAGAGGGGTCCTCATCCATCAGCTTCCTTAAGGCCATACCCATCTTTTCCTGGTCGGATTTGGTTTTTGGCTCAACCGCCTGAGAAATAACCGGCTCAGGAAAATGCATCGCTTCCAACACTATCTGGTCTTTCTCATCACAGAGGGTGTCTCCGGTCTTGGTGTCTTTAAGCCCTACCAGAGCGCAGATGTCTCCGGTTGCCACGCTATCAACAATCTCCTGTTTATTGGCGTGCATTAAAACTATTTTTGTTACTCTTTCTCTTTCCCTCTTGCTGGAATTATAGATATAGGTTCCGGCCTTTAACATCCCGGAATAAACCCGCACAAAATTAAGCTTACCCACATAGGGGTCGGAAGCAACCTTAAAAGAAAAACCGCAGAAAGGGGCATCGTCACTCACTAAACGCTCTTCGTATTGGTCGGTTGCCGGGTCTATGCCCTTGATATTCACCCGGTCCGAAGGAGCCGGTAAATAAGCGCACACCGCGTCTAACAAAGGCTGGACACCCTTGTTTTTAAAAGAAGCGCCGCAAAACACCGGAACGAAAGCGTTATTAACAACCTGCCGGCGAATGGCTTTTTTAATTATATCCTTGGCAGGATACTTACTCTCTACATAATACCGCATTATTTCTTCGTCGGCTTCAGCCAGATGCTCAATCAATTTACCCTGGGCCTCTTTTACGGCTGTCTTCAATTCCTCAGGCACATCTACTATACTATACTCTTTTCCCATCTGGTCATCATACAGATAAAGCTTATCCTCAATTATATCTACCATTCCCTTCAGGTTGTCTTCAATGCCATAAGGAATCTGCACTGCCGCGGCATTCGCCCCCAAACGCTCATGTATCTGTTTTACTGTTTCGCTCACGCTTGAGCCGGGCCTGTCCATTTTATTTACAAAGCATATCCGCGGCACGCCGTATCTATCCGCCTGACGCCACACTGTTTCGGATTGCGGCTCAACCCCGTTTACGCCGTCAAATAAGACTACCGCCCCGTCTAACACCTTTAAAGATCTTTCAACCTCAATAGTAAAATCCACATGTCCTGGAGTATCAATAATATTGATCCGGCAGTCCTGCCAGAAACAAGTAGTGCAGGCCGAGGTAATGGTAATGCCGCGCTCCTGTTCCTGGGGCATCCAATCCATAATCGCGGTTCCTTCGTGAACCTCGCCAATTTTATAGGTTTTACCGGTATAAAACAGAATGCGCTCAGTAGTTGTGGTTTTACCGGCGTCTATATGGGCGACTATCCCGATATTTCTTATTTTATCTAAAGTAAATTGTCTATTCATAATTATAAACACGTTGTTTTGACACCGCAAAAAACGCAAAACGTCCGCTAAAACGCAAAAGTGGATAAAGGAAAATTTTTTGCGCTTTCGCGGTGTAACTCATTTTTAACATTTTTTGCGCTTTCGCGTTTTACCAGCGGAAATGAGCGTAAGCCTTATTAGACTCGGCCATCTTATGCATATCATCACGCTTTTTTATCGCCGAACCTTCACCCTTATAAGCTGAAACCAACTCATCGGCCAACCTGTCAACCATAGCCTTGCCTTTTTTATTTCTGGCAAAGTCTCTTAACCAGCGCATTGATATTGATGTCCCCCTATCCTGACGCACCTCAATAGGGACCTGATACGTGGCTCCACCCACCCGGCGCGGTTTTACTTCCAAGCGCGGCCGGACATTATCTATAGCCTTATGAAAAAGTTTAAGCGCGTCCTGGTCATTAAGCTTCTGCCTCATTATCTCAAAAGCGCCATAGACTATTCTCTCCGCAATCGATTTCTTACCTCTGGTCATCACCATATTGACAAATTTAGTAACAGTTTTACTGTTATACTTGGGGTCTAAACTGATTTCTCTTTCCGGGGCTTTTCTTCTTCTCATGAATCCTCTCGTTCCTGATTAAAAATGTTTTTAAATAATTTTTATATTTCTTTTGAACTTTAATATTTGCTATTTGATTTACCCCGTTACACCCAGAAAGCCCCGCCCTTTAGGGCGGGGTGTAACGGGGTTTACTTAGTTTTAGCCGCTCCTGAAGCGGCTTCCTTAGGTCTCTTAGCGCCGTATTTTGAGCGTGATTTTCTCCTGTTTTGCACACCGGCAGTATCCAAAGTACCCCGGACAATATGATACCTTACGCCGGGCAAATCCTTAACCCTGCCGCCCCTGACCAAAACTATGGAATGTTCCTGTAAATTATGTCCTTCACCGGGAATATAAGAAGTAACCTCGATGCCGGTAGTAAGACGGGTCCGGGCAATCTTACGTAAAGCTGAATTGGGTTTCTTGGGAGTCATGGTCTTCACCTGAAGGCACACTCCTCTTCGCTGAGGGCAATTTTTGAGCGCCGGCGATTTAGATTTTTTTATCTTTTTGATTCGTCCGAGCCTGATAAGCTGAGAGATTGTGGGCATTTTTTTATCCTTAATTTGTAGGGGCAGAACAATGTTCTGTCCTGAGGTAGGGGCGGAACGCGTTCCGCCTCTACTCTTCCTTTACCGCTTTAGCTTCCCTGACCACCTCAATACTCTGATGTATCTTTAATCCGGTTCCCGCGGGAATAAGATGACCGACGATGACATTCTCTTTCAAACCCAGAAGGTCATCTTTCTTGCCGGAGGCCGCCGCCTCAGTGAGCACCCGGGTAGTCTCCTGAAAACTGGCTGCTGAGATAAAACTTTCGGTAGTCAGTGAGGCCTTGGTGATTCCCAAAAGAAGCGGGGTTGCCGAAGCTGACTTCGCGCCTTTTTTAGCCACCCGGGAATTCTCCCTCAGGAACTTAATTTTGTCTATATGCTGGCCAGAGAGAAAATTCGTATCTCCGGCGTCTTCTATGCGCACTTTCTTGAGCATTTGCCGGATGATTACTTCTATATGTTTGTCGTTGATACGCACACCCTGGAGACGATACACCTCCTGAATTTCATTCACTAAATATTCCTGTAAAACTTTATCTCCGGAAACCCGCAATATATCCTGCAAAACCACCGGCCCATCAGTAAGCTGTTGGCCCGCGCTGACCCGGTCGCCCTTATACACATTTGGATGTTTACCGTGAGGGATAGCGTATTCGCGTTTCATGCCGGTTGAACTTCTCACCACAATCTCTCTTTGGTTTTTCTTGCTCTCGCTAAATTCCACAAAACCGTCTATTTCGCTGATTACCGCCGGGTCCTTAGGCCTGCGGGCTTCAAACAACTCCGCTACCCGGGGCAGGCCTCCGGTAATATCGCGCGTCTTTCCGGAAACCCGGGGAATCTTGGCCACCAGCTCACCCGCCTCCGCGGTCTCGCCGTCCTTAACCATAATGTGCGCGCCTATCGGCAAAGGATATATGCCCAAAACCTCGTCCTTGGAATTAAGAATAATGATCTGAGGATGATATTCAGTTTTATGTTCAACCACTACGCGCTCAGTAACCCCGGTAACCGGATTGAGTTCCTCGCGCATGGTCTTGCCTTCTCCCATATCCTCAAATTTAACCCTGCCTTTTACTTCAGTAAGTATCGGTGAGGTGTAAGGGTCCCAGCGGACAAAAACCTCTCCTTTGTTTACCTCTTTACCTTCAGCAATACTGATAAACGCGCCCTGAGGCACGGAATACCGCTCTAATTCTCTGCCTTGCTCATTATTAACACTTACCGCGCCATTACGGTTTAAAACTATAAATTCTTTATCTTTATGAACTACCCTTAAATTATGATATTTGACACTGCCTTTGTTTTTGGCTTTCAGTGAAGATTGTTCTACCACGCGCGATGCCGTCCCTCCGATATGAAAAGTCCTCATGGTCAACTGGGTTCCCGGCTCGCCGATACTTTGAGCGGCAATTACTCCCACCGCCTCGCCTATTTCAACTAATCTTCCGGTAGCCAGGCTCCTGCCGTAACATTTGGCGCAGACTCCCCGCTCAGACTCGCAGGTCAAGACGCTGCGGATACGAATTTTTTCAATGCCCAAGCGCTCAATCATATCCGCCTTTTCTTCAGTAACCTCGCTTCCGGCGTCCACCACAGTCTCATCAGTAATAATATCTACTACATTATCCAAAGCCGTTCTTCCCGCGATACGATCCTTCAAGGAAACCACCATCTCATCGCCCTCGGCAATCGAAGCCAGGGTTATCCCGTTAAGGGTGCCGCAATCTATCTCATTTATGATGACTTCCTGAGCCACATCTACCAGCCTACGGGTTAGATAACCGGCATCAGCGGTCTTTAAAGCCGTATCCGCTAACCCTTTTCTGGCTCCATGGGTAGAGATGAAATATTCCAAAACTGTTAATCCTTCGCGGAAATTAGCGGTTATCGGATTCTCGATAATCTCACCCGAAGGCTTGGCCATAAGCCCGCGCATTCCGGCCAGCTGTCTGATCTGTAAGCGCGAGCCTCTGGCCCCGGAATCAGCCATCATAAATATGGGATTAAACGGCTCCATTTCTTTAAAGAGAAGTTCGGAAATCCTGTCGGTAGTATGAGTCCAGATATCAATGACCTTATTATATCTCTCACCATCGGTAATGATGCCCTTACGGTATTGCCCGTCAACCTTGGCCACCTCCTGCATAACCTCTTTCAGGATTTCGCCTTTAGCCTGAGGGACTTTCAAATCATCAATGGAGATAGACATTCCGCCCAGTGTCGCGTATTCAAAACCTAATGCCTTAAGCCTGTCTAAAAGTTTGATTGTTTCCATATGGCCGAATCTTTTGTAACAATCCGCCACTACCTGCCCTATACGGCTCTTATTCATTTCTAAATTAACAAAACCAAAACCGCCGGGTAACGTATCATTAAAGATAACCCTTCCCACCGTGGTCTCGATTATCTGTTTTTCTTCAATCAATTGAGTTTGAGCTAAATCAAACACCGAGCTGATTCTCACCTTTATCCGGGCATTTAAATCTACGGCGTTATCACTGTGAGCCGTCAAAACCTCATCGCGGGAAGAGAATATCTTTCCTTCTCCTTTGGCGTGGGGCTTTTCTTTGGTTAGGTAACAGCAGCCCAAAACAATATCCTGGGTAGGACTGAGAATCGGACGTCCGTCAGCGGGAGAAAAAACATTGTTTACCGAAAGCATCAGCAGTTTAGTCTCAGCCTGGGCCTCTAAAGACAACGGCACATGCACCGCCATCTGATCTCCGTCAAAATCCGCGTTAAAAGCGGTGCACACCAAAGGATGTATCTTAATGGCTTTTCCTTCAATAAGAACCGGCTGGAAGGCCTGAATGCTCAAACGGTGCAGAGTAGGAGCGCGATTTAACATCACCGGATGGTCTTTAATCACTTCATCTAAAATATCCCAGACCTCAATCTTGGCTCTTTCCACCATCCTTTTAGCGCCTTTAATGCTATGCACAAAACCTTTTTCCCGAAGCTTCTTAATGATAAACGGCTCAAAGAGTTCTAAGGCCATCTGTTTGGGCAGGCCGCACTCGTTCATCTTCAACTCCGGCCCGACCACAATAACCGATCGCCCGGAATAATCCACCCGTTTTCCCAGGAGATTCTGGCGGAAACGGCCCTGTTTTCCTTTAAGCATATCCGATAACGACTTTAAGGGCCGGCTGCTTGCCCCCATAACCGCCCGGCCGTGCCTTCCGTTATCCAAAAGGGCGTCCACCGCCTCCTGGAGCATCCTCTTTTCATTGCGGATGATTATCTCCGGGGCATTTAATTCCATCAGTTTCTTGAGACGGTTATTACGGTTAATTACCCTGCGGTATAGATCATTCAGATCCGAAGTGGCGAATCTTCCGCCGTCAAGAGGAACCAAGGGGCGCAGATCCGGAGGAATAACCGGAAGAACCTCTAAGACCATCCACTCCGCCTTATTACCGGAGTTTTTAATATCCTCAACTAATTTTAGAATCTTGGTAGTCTTGCGGTTAGAAGGAGTGTCTTTGCCCTCACCTAAACTCTTGCGCATTTTGACGCAAAGTTCATCAAGGTCAGCTTCTTTGAGCATATCCCGGATTGCCTCCGCGCCTATCTTAGCCTTAAAACTAGTGCCGTATTTCTCTACACAGGCCTGGTATTTTTCTTCACTAAGTAATTCTCTTTTCTTTAAAGGTGTATCCTGAGGATCAATAACCACATATTCTTCATAATAGATTACCTTTTCCAGCTCCCTCAGGCCTAAGCCTAATATAGCGGATAAACGGCTGGGCACCGCTTTAAAAAACCAAATATGAGTAACCGGGCAAGCCAGTTCAATATGGCCCATCCTCTCACGCCTGACCGAAGAACGGTCAATAGTTACCCCGCATCTGTCGCAGGTAATACCCTTAAACTTTATCCCCTTATATTTTCCGCAGTTACACTCCCAGTCTTTCACCGGGCCGAATATCTTTTCACAAAAAAGCCCGCCCTTCTCAGGTTTAAGGGTACGATAGTTTATAGTCTCGGCCTTCCTGATCTCACCTTTTGACCAAGAGTGAATTACCTGGGGTGAAGCTATTTTAATTGTTATAGAATCAAAATTAACTATTTCTTGGGACATGGATCCTCGCTTCGCTCGGATAGATTACAGATTACAGAGAACAGAGAAAACATTTTGCTGTTATTTGTGCTCTTTAGAGACCTGGGTTTTTATATCTAAGGCTAAACCCTGTAATTCTTTTATTAAGACGTTGAAAGATTCCGGAGTGCTGGAATCAAGCCTCTGTTCACCCTTAACTATATTTTCATAAATACGGGTCCGGCCCTTGACATCATCAGACTTTACCGTAAGCATTTCCTGGAGGGTATAGGCCGCGCCATAGGCCTCCAGGGCCCAGACTTCCATTTCACCAAATCTTTGTCCGCCGAACTGGGCTTTTCCGCCTAAAGGCTGCTGAGTAACCAAAGAATATGGGCCTATTGAACGGGCATGGATCTTTTCATCAACCATATGGTTTAATTTCATCATATAGATATAGCCCACGGTTGCCTTCTGAGAAAAAGGAAGCCCGTTATAACCGTCATACAACTGAATCTTGCCATCCTCAGGAAGGCCGGCCTTTTTAAGCATCTCTTTTATCTCGCTTTCGGCGGCGCCGTCAAAGACCGGACTGGATATTTTTATCCCCAGGGCATGAGCCGCCCAGCCTAAATGAGTTTCTAAAATCTGGCCTACATTCATACGCGAAGGCACGCCCAAAGGATTAAGCACTATTTCCACCGGCGTGCCATCCGCCAAAAACGGCATATCTTCTTCGGGAAGTATTCGGGCGAGCACGCCTTTATTGCCGTGGCGCCCGGCAAGCTTATCTCCTACTGCCAGCTTTCTCTTGATGGCGACATACGCGACTACCCGCTTAAGAACTCCCGGAGGAAGCTCATCTCCGCGGTGAATCTTTTCAATTTCCTGTTCTTGTTCAGTTAATAATTCCTTAATCTGCTCTTCAAAAGAAGCGGTTAAGACAGCCGCTTCTTCATTAGCGCTATAATCAATACGATCTAATTTATTTTTATCCACTCCCAAGAACTTACTCAAGCGGAGAATTTTTTCTTCTTCCACAAATTCTACTTCCTGTTTATAGTAAGCCTTGATCTCGCGGATTTTGGCCAATTCCTGCTTCTTTTCTTCCTTAGATTTTCTGCCTCTGTCTTTACGTTGAAAGACATGGATATCCACTACTACGCCTTCCACTCCCGGAGGGACCACTAATGAGGTATCCCGGACATCCCCGGCCTTCTCGCCGAATATCGCCCTTAAAAGCCGTTCTTCGGAGGAAAGTTCGGATTCAGTCTTAGGGGTAACCCTGCCCACCAGTATCGCGCCGGGGTGGACCTCCGCGCCGACGCGGATAATTCCGTCCTTATCCAGGTCTTTAAGGCTTTCTTCGGAAACATTAGGAATATCCCGGCTAATCTCTTCATTCCCCAGGCGGGTTTCAGTTGCTTCAATCTGGAATTCCTCAACATGGATAGAGGTAAAGATGTCTTCTTTGGAAATTTTCTCGGAAACAAGGATAGCGTCCTCAAAGTTAAAACCGCGCCAGGGCATAAAAGCAACCAAAAGATTTTTGCCTAAAGCCAGCTCTCCTTTATCGGTACTCATTCCGTCGGCAATAGCCTGTCCTTTTTCTATCTTCTCTCCTAATTTAACCAGCGGCCTTTGATTTATACAGGTATCGGCATTGGAGCGCTGAAATTTCTTCAGCTTATAAGTATTCTTTCCCACGGTAATGCTTGAACCGTCAAAGGCGCTCACCTTGCCTTCTTCCTTAGCGACTACCGTCGCTCCGGAGTCAATGGCCACCTTATATTCCATATCCGTAGCCACAAAAGGGGATTCAGTAATCATCAGGGGAACGGCCTGCCTCTGCATATTTGAACCCATCAACGCGCGGTTGGCATCATCATGCTCTAAAAATGGTATTAGCGCGGCGGCTACCGAAACTAACTGTTTAGGGCTGACATCCATATACTCCACTTTCTTGGGGTCAGCCTTGGGGAAGTCGCCTTTAAGGCGGCAGGAAACCCCCTTTTCCTGAAAATGGCCGTCAGGACCGACAACCGCGTTGGCCTGAGCAATAAGCTTGTTCTCTTCAATATCAGCGGTCAAATATTCAATCTTGCGGGTAACTTTACCGTCTTCAACCTTACGGTAAGGAGTCTCCAGTAACCCTAAATCATTTACCTGGGCAAAAGTGCTTAGAGAAGCGATTAAACCAATATTCGGCCCTTCGGGAGTCTCCACGGGACAGACCCTTCCGTAATGCGAAGAGTGGATATCCCTGACCTCAAAACCCGCTCTTTCCCGGGAAAGGCCTCCCGGTCCAAGAGCGGAAAGCCTGCGCTTATGGGTCATCTCAGCCAAAGGATTCACCTGATCCATAAACTGAGAAAGTTGGGAACGTCCGAAGAAATCCTTGATCTGGTTAGATAAAAGTTTGGAATTTATCAAATGATGCAGGCTCAAGGTATGAAATTCAGACAAGACCGCCAGGCGCTCCCGGATAGATTTCTCTAAACGGGTCAAACCTATGCGCACCTGGTTTTGAACCAGTTCACCGACACTCTTGATGCGCCTGTTTCCTAAATGGTCAATATCGTCAATCTGTCCGATTCCCTCTCTTAATTTTATTAAGTATTCAATTACTTTAATTACTGTGGGGGCGTCAAGTATCCGCTTATCCAGAGAAATATCAATACCAAGTTTACGGTTTAAGATGAACCTGCCGGCGCGGGAGAGGTCATAACGGCGGGGGTCAAAAAATAATCTATAAAAAAGATTTTCCGCCGCTTCGGGAGTCATTGGTTCCGCCGGGCGCATCTTGCGGTAGAAATCAGCTAACGCTTCTTCTTTATTTTTAGTAAAATCTTTCTTCAGGGTATTGAGAATCTGCGGGTAAGGCTTGGAACCAAAGGCGTTTAAAATATCTTCATCGGTAGAATAACCGATAATCCGTAAAATCTGGGTCACCGGAAAATTACGGCGATGGTCCACATAAGCCAGGATCACTTCAGAGATATCATACTTAAACTCAAGCCAGGCCCCATGATACGGAATTACCCGGCCATGGAATATTTTTTTCCCGGTAGGATGCATCTCCTCTTCAAAGGAAACACCCGGCGAACGCTGCAACTGAGAAACCACCACCCTCTCATCACCGTTAATAATAAAGGTCCCGGTATCGGTCATCAGAGGAATTTCTCCGAAATACGCCTCTTGCTCTTTAACTTCTCCGGGGCTGACCAGTTTGAATCGGACCTTCAGGGGAGCGGCATAGCTCATTGAACGCCGGCGGCATTCATCCACATCGTACTTTGGTTTTCCTAAATTGTAGCCGATAAAATCAAGGCGCACCTGGCGGTCAAAACTTTCAACAGGAAAAATCTCGTTAAAAACTTCCTGCAGGCCGATATTCTTACGCTGTGAAGGAGATACCTCAATCTGCAAAAATTCAGCGTAAGACAAACGCTGGATATCCAACAGATGCGGCATATTATAAACTTCTTTGATTTTGGCGAAATTTTTACGTTCTGGCATTTTTGAGTATTATCTTAGGTTTATGCTCTTGTGTTTTGAGTATTTATAAAATTCGACTCGATAACTCAATGAACTCAAGCAACTCTATAAACTATTTTAACTCTACCGTAGCTCCCGCGGCCTCAAGCTTTTTCTTTATTTCTTCGGCTTCCGCCTTGGGGAGGCCATCCTTAACTGTTTTAGGGGCGCCGTCAACTAAATCCTTGGCCTCTTTAAGCCCTAAGTTAGTGATAGTGCGCACTTCCTTAATAACCGCGATCTTATTCGCTCCGGATGAGATGAGCACCACGGAAAAAGCGCTCTTTTCTTCAACCGCCGCGGCAGGAGCCGCTGTGCCGCCGGCTTGCGGCATAGCCACTGCCGCCTGGCCTGAAACCCCAAATTTATCCTGAAGCTCTTTGACTAAATCAGCAAGCTCCAGCACATTCATTCCTTCAATTGACTTGATTACATCATCTTTAACAGCCATTTTATCCTCTCCTTTTAATCGCAAATACGCAGAATAAATATTAAAAGAGACAACCTTTACACCGCGAAAAACGCAAAAAACAGATAAGAAATTTTTGTGCCTTTGCGGTGTCTGTTGTTTTTAACCTATTTTGCGCTTTTGCGCTATCTGATTAAGCACGATCACTAATTTATTTAAAACGCCCCCAAGGGTAAAAACCAAACCTGCCAGCGGAGACTTTAGGGCGAATACCACCTGGGCTATCAATACCTCTTTAGAGGGAAGCTTGGCTATATTTTCAATATCTTTCTGCTTAAACAGGCTTCCCTTATAATAAGCCCCCTTCAAGATGAGCTTATCGTTCTCTTTGGCAAATTTAGAAAGGATTTTTGAAACAACGGCAATATCATTATCACTAAAGACCAGGGCCGCCGGCCCCTCAAAAAGTCCGTCTAAGCCATCAATTTTGGAATCTTTAAGGGCTATCTTCATCAGGCTGTTTTTGGCAACAAAGAGCCTGGATTTCCCATCCCTGAGCGCGATTCTCAGCTGGCTCATTCTAAAGCTGTCCAGCCCTAAATATTGAACCACAAAAAGGCTGTCAGATTCACCGATATCCTTCTTTAATCTGTTAACAGCCGCGTTACGAAAAAAACTGCCTAATTTCACCCCGTTAGACCTCCCCTTAGTCTGTTTTTAAGATCTCTTTTACCCATGCCTGATTTTAAATATTATGTTGTTCTACTCTTAATTCTAGATTACCAGTAACTCCTGTGTAAAATTTATCATTCTTTTCGCTCTTTAATACATAACAATAATACCAGAGAGGTCTGACGGGGTTCATAGGGTAAGCCGGACTCCCGGGCTCATACTGCAAGAAATAAAAATAGACTTAATAAAATTTCCTTTGACTGTCCCCGGCCTTGACTGGGTAATGACCTCAATAACCTTGGAGGCATTCTCAAGAAGCTGCGTCTCGCTAAAACTAATCTTTCCCGCGGGCGCCTGGATTCCCGATTGCTTATCTACTTTAAATTCTACCCTGCCGCCCCTGATCGCTTTAACCGCCTGAGCGACATTAACAGTTACGGTTCCGGTTTTGGGGCTGGGCATCAGGCCTTTTGGCCCTAAAATTTTCCCTAAGCGGCTTAAATCTTTCATCATATCCGGGGTAGCAACCGCGGCGTCGAAATCAAGAAAACCGGCGGCCACCTTATCAATAAGTTCACTGCCTCCCACGAAATCCGCCCCTGAGGCCTTGGCCTCTTTTTCCTGTTCGCCTTTACAGAAAACAGCCACGCGCACTGTCTTTCCCGTGCCATGGGGAAGGCTCACCGTGCCCCGGACGAGCTGGTCTGATTTCTTAGGGTCAACATTGACGTAAAAATTTAAATCAACCGTCTGGTCAAACTTGGTTGACGGAAATTTCTTTAAAATAGCAATCGCCTCTTTAAGGCCGTAGGATTTATCCGCGTCAAAAAGTTTTATAGTCTCTTCGTATCTCTTGCTTCTTTTTCTTGACATTTATCCCTCAACCGCGATGCCCATGCTTCTGGCCGTGCCCGCGATTACCTTGAACGCCTGTTTTATATCGGTGCAATTCAAGTCTTTTAATTTTAGATTAACTATTTCTTCCACCTGCTTACGGGTAACAGTCCCGATTTTTTCTTTTCCCGCCTGGCCTGAGGCCTTGGCGATATTTGCCGCCCTTTTAAGCAGGACCGAGCTGGGCGGGCTTTTAATTATAAAAGTAAAGGTTTTATCCTCGTATACGCTGATTACCGCCGGAAGGATTAGGCCTTCCCTGCCCTTAGTCTGATCGTTGAATTGTTTGCAGAACTGCATTATGTTCACGCCGTGCTGGCCTAA
>Ga0209212_1003441_pt1 | contig 20915 bp, 18 predicted proteins | sample RifGroC2_FD_183996 | JGI IMG/M metagenome (GOLD analysis project Ga0209212, IMG submission 183996) | Groundwater microbial communities from Rifle, Colorado, USA - Groundwater C2 (SPAdes) (version 2) | ecosystem: Environmental > Aquatic > Deep subsurface > Groundwater | place: Rifle, Colorado... | reverse complement strand
ACCAAGGATTGAAGTCACAGATGATAGAAAATTAAAAAGGAGTGCCTTTTTTAACGAAAGCCCGCTGTGAAGAAGGACGCCGAAGTCTCCTATCTCCTGCGGTATCTCATGGAGGATAACAGCAAGTGTAGTGGTAATCCCGGTGGGGATACTTACACTGTAACTGGCTCCGATGAGTATTCCATCAATTAAATTATGAACCCCGTCACCAATTAAATTCATAGCGGCTACCGGGTGCATATGCTTTTCGGAATTAGGAATATGGCAATGCCTCCATCGGATGAACTTCTCCAATATAAAAAAGATAAAGATGCCAAGCATAATATATAGAGAGGTAGTTAAATTTGTGCCAATTTTTTCAAACGATTCAGGGAGGAGGTGAATAAAGGCATCTCCGAATAATCCGCCGACTGCGAAACTGACAAGGAGAAGCAATATACTGTTCAGTTTATTCCTATCAAGCGAAAGAAAAAATATTCCAGTCAACGATATTACACTGACAAGAACAACACTTACTATTGTATATATCCATACCTGCATTAAAATATCTCCCAAATGGAAATGAATTATTATGGTTTCATTATTGCCAAATAACTATTCTTTGTCAAATTGTTTCTATTTTAATATGGAAATTATAAAAGCAACCACAGATTTTTTAAACCGTTTAAACCGTTTTTAATGAATCTGTGTATATCTGTGGTTTCATTAAGTTTTTGTTTATCATTTGATTTAAGGAGTGCAGATTATAGATGCAGAAGATGAAGAGATATAAATTAATACTGCTCAAAGGCCCTTTTTAAGATTTTTCTCTTGCCCCTAATGATGATAAACCTCTTCAACATGGAAGAAGTTATCCATCTCACCCTTTAAGACAGGTGCGAGATCGGATATGGATACTATCCCTTCAAGTTTCCCATCTATTTTAAGGGGCAATCTTCTAATCTTGTTTCCTGCCATAATCTTGAACGCCTCAAAAATATCTGTATCGGGGCTTGTATAGACAACATCACCATTCATTATCTCTTTGACCATGGTGTAATTGGGGTCTTTTCCATTGGCTACGACTGTGCAAGCGATGTCTCTGTCAGTCAGAATGCCTCTAAGGTTGCCGCCTTCGGTTACTAAAATACATCCCACATTCCAATCTTTCATCTTTTTTGCAGCCTCTCTCACAGACATATCAGGTGTTATTGTCACAATATCCTTTTTCATTATCTCTCTGAGCATCATGATTATTCACCTCCTTTTATTTAAATTAAGAGCCTTTGAGCTGAGTCTATAATATTAATATAATCCTTAATTATTCGTTGTCAATAGAGGGACCGCCCTATATTTTTTGATTGTTTATTTAAACCTTTTGAGATATATTCTTCATAAGATGCCTGCTGTTTAATATGGTTTTATATCATTAAACACCCTTAGAGGGTGTTTTTATTTTTGGTGATTAAATTTTATGAACGATATCAATTCTGTAATACAATTAATATCAGTATTAGCCGTTCCCATGCTTGTGGCGATTACCTTTCATGAGGTTGCACATGGATTCGTAGCGGATAAGCTTGGCGACCATACGGCAAGGCTTGCAGGTAGATTGACATTAAATCCGATAAGCCACCTTGATCTGGTTGGGACCCTTGTATTTATTATGACAAGGATGATAGGGTGGGCAAAGCCTGTCCCTATTGACCCGCGCAATCTGAAAAATCCGAGAAAGGACATGATGTGGGTGGCAATGGCTGGTCCCGGGATAAATCTCATTATCGGGATTACCAGTGCTGTTATTTACAGATGGATAATTGAGATGCCTGTTCCTGAGAATAAATTTCTTCTGATGATTATTGACCCTGTAGGGCTTATGATATATTACAGTGTCGTAGTAAATGTAGGGCTCGCAATATTTAATATTATCCCCCTTCCGCCGTTGGATGGAGGGAGAATATTGGTTGGGCTCCTGCCGCATAAACAGGCTGTTAAGTATAGTCAAATAGAGCCGTATGGCTTTATAATATTGCTTGTCCTCATAGCGAGCAGTGCAATAGATAGAACAATTGTGCCTATTATAAGTATTGTTATACATATACTTCTTGGAAGACCGATTTAATGGAAAAATCAGGTAAAGGCAAAAGCAAAGGTAAAGGTAAAGTATTTTCCTTTACCTCTACCTCTACCTATACCTTTTTTTGTGATGATAATGGATAAGAAAAGAGTTTTAAGCGGTATGCAGCCTTCAGGGAGGCTTCATCTTGGCAATCTCCTCGGTGCATTGGACAACTGGAAGAAATTGCAGGATGAGTATGACTGTTTCTACTTTATAGCAGACTGGCACGCATTAAGCACATCCTATGAAGATACACATGAGATAAAGGATAATATATTCAATGTAGCGGTTGACTGGCTTGCTTCAGGGATAGACCCTGAGAAAAGCACTATTTTTTTGCAGTCTTTAATTTCCGAACATGCTGTATTACACCTTCTCCTCTCCATGATAACACCTGTTCCGTGGCTTGAGAGAAATCCGACCTATAAGGAGAAACAGCAGGAAATCAAGGATAGGGATCTGACTACCTATGGTTTTCTCGGTTATCCGATTCTTCAGGCAGCGGATATTATCATATATAAAGCAAACTGCGTCCCCGTAGGTATTGACCAGCTTCCCCATCTTGAGTTGACGAGGGAGATTGTGAGGAGATTTCATTTCATATATAAAAAAGAAGTCTTCATTGAGCCTGAGTCTCTAATCTCTGAAGTGCCAAAACTGCCGGGTATTGATAACAGGAAGATGAGCAAGAGCTACGGTAATGCAATTTTCCTATCCGACTCGCCTGATGTCGTGGTGAGAAAGGTGAGGACAATGATAACAGACCCTCAGAGGGTAAAGAGGAGCGACCCGGGGAATCCTGATGTTTGTACTGTATTTACATTCCACAAGCTCTTTTCATCTGCAAAAGAGGTGGCAGAGGTATATACAGGCTGCACTACGGCAGGTATTGGATGCACGGACTGCAAATTGATGATGGCAAGAAATCTAAACGAGTATATGAAGCCTATTTATGAAAAGAGAAAAGAGCTTGCAGAAAACCCAAAAAAGATTAATGAGATAATCCATGAGGGCTCAAAAAAGGCAAGAAAGATAGCACAGCAAACTTTGGCAGAAGTCAATGAGACAATGGGGTTATTATAAGATGCAAGATGCAAGTTCCAAGTAAAAAAACTTACAACTTGTAACTTGTTACTTGTAACTGTATTCTTATGTCACTATTAGTTTATAAATACGGCGGGACATCGGTAGGCAATCTGGAAAAGATTCGTGAAGTTGCCAAGAAGGTTGTTGACGCCTGTAACTCTGGCGACCATGTTGTTGTTGTAGTTTCTGCAATGGCAGGGGAGACTGATAGGTTGTTAAAAATGGCACATCAGCTTTCCGGTGAGCCGAGCCAGAGGGAGCTTGACCTTCTTCTCTCCAGCGGTGAGAGAATCTCTGCATCCCTTCTTGCAATGGCAATCCAGTCCATGGGACACAGGGCTATATCCTTTACAGGGAGGCAGGTTGGGATTATTACGGACTCTTTCCATTTCCGTGCGAGGATAAAAAAGATTACTGCCGAGAGGCTTAAAGAGGCGATTGAAAAAGGGATTATACCGATAGTTGCCGGCTTTCAGGGGATAAGCGAAAAGGGTGATGTTACAACACTTGGAAGGGGCGGCTCGGATATAACTGCTGTGGCACTGGCATCTGCCTTAAAGGCTAAGGAGTGTATCATATATAAAGATGATGTGGATGGGGTTTATACTGCAGACCCCTCTGTAGTTCCTAATGCCCGCAGGATAAAAAAGATTAGTTATGAAGAAATGTTGGAAATGGCGAGTCTTGGAGCAAAGGTTTTGCAGAGCCGATCTGTGGAGTTCGCAGCAAAGTTCAATGTTCCCATTCATGTAAAGCCAACATTCGGGGAAGGGGAGGGGACACTTGTTACAGGGGAGGATGAGGAAATGGAAGAGGTAATGGTTTCGGGTGTGATTTCGGATAAGAATCAGGCAAAGCTTACTATTGTGGGGGTTCCTGACAGGCCTGGTATTGCAGCGGAGATATTCGGAAAGATTGCTGAAGAAGGTGTTAATGTGGATATGATTATTCAGAATGTGAGTGAGAAGGGGTTGACAGATATTTCTTTTACTGTGCCTAAGTCTGATTCAAAGATAGGATTTCGTGTTACAAAGGATATGATTGAGAAAATTGGGGCTCAGGATGTTAAATTGGATGAGAATATTGCAAAGGTATCTATTGTAGGCGTAGGCATGAAGAGCCATTCAGGTGTTGCTGCTAAGATGTTCGCTGCAATGGCGAAAGAAAATATTAATATAATAATGATAAGCACATCCGAGATAAAGATTTCATGTGTGATTGATTCAAAGTATGCAGAATTGGCTGTTAGAACATTGCATGATGCATTTAATTTGGGAAAAGGTTAAGGCTAAGGCTGAGGCTAAGATTCCTTAATCCTTAACCTTGACCTCAACCTTAATCTTTATTTTTATGCGACAGATAAAAATCTACGATACTACATTAAGGGACGGGAGCCAGGCGGAGGATATATCCTTCTCTCTTGAGGATAAGATAAGGATTGCCCTGAAATTAGATGAACTTGGTGTCCACTATATTGAGGGTGGATGGCCAGGGGCAAACCCGAAGGATACTGAATTCTTTAGTGAGATAAAGAAACATAAATTACATCATGCAAAGGTAGCTGCCTTTGGAAGCACCAGAAAGCCAAAGGTAAGGGCAGATACAGATGAAAATATAGCAGCACTGCTAACTGCAAAAACACCAGTGGTAACACTTTTGGGGAAAACATGGGATCTCCATGTAAGGGATGCCCTCCGCACAAGCCTTGAGGAGAATCTTGAGATGATATATGACTCTGTCAAATATTTGAAATCTTATATCCCTGAGGTTATGCTTGATGCAGAACATTTCTTTGACGGATATAAAGGCAATCCAAAGTATGCAATAAAGACACTCAAGGCAGCAGAGGATGCCGGTGCCGATGTTATTGTCCTCTGTGATACTAATGGCGGGACAATGCCAAATGAACTGCCTGTAATATTTGCGGATGTTAAAAAGAATATTTCAAAACCACTCGGCATTCATACCCATAATGATACTGAAATGGCAGTGGCGAATACTATAGTTGCAGTAACTCTGGGGGCAGGGCAGGTTCAGGGGACTATAAACGGATACGGCGAGAGGTGCGGCAATGCCAATCTATGCTCAATAATTCCAAACCTGAAAATAAAGTTAAAGTTAGACTGCATAACTGATGGACAACTGAAAAAACTGAGAGAGGTATCTTATTTTGTGGATGAGCTTGCAAATATGAGGCACTGGAATCACAGACCTTATGTAGGCAAGAGTGCATTTGCACATAAAGGGGGGATTCATGTAAGTGCAGTTATGAAGAATCCTGAGACCTATGAGCATGTACGACCTGAGATGGTAGGAAATACACAGCGTATCCTTGTATCAGAGCAGTCGGGGCGGAGCAATGTCCTATGGAAGGCAAAGGAATATGGGATAGACATAGAGAGCCATGACCCTGCTGTAAAACATATACTGCATGAACTAAAGGAGCTTGAGAATCAGGGTTTTCAATTTGAAGGTGCTGAAGGCTCATTTGAACTATTGATGAAAGAGGCAAAGGGTGTCAGGAAAAAGTTTTTTGATTTAAAGGGGTTCAGAGTAATAGTGGAGAAGAGGCACATGGATGAGGAGCCTATCTCTGAGGCAACTATAAAAATTCAGGTAGGTGATAAACTTGAGGTTGCGGCAGCAGAGGGGAATGGTCCTGTCAATGCCCTTGATAACGCCCTGAGAAAGGCACTGGAAAAATTTTATCCTGAACTTAAAGAGACAAAGCTCATTGATTTTAAGGTGAGAATACTTGAAGAGAAAAAAGGGACAGAGGCAAAGACGAGGGTTTTGATTGAATCAGGTGATTATGATACCAGATGGGGGACTGTAGGGGTTTCAGGAAATATTATTGAGGCAAGTTGGCAGGCACTTGTTGACAGTATTGACTATAAGCTGCATAAGGAGTTAAAGAGTTGAGGAGTTAATGAGTTCAAGAGTTCATATGTTAAAGTTTTTAACTCCTTAACTCACTGACTCCTTCATTGCCATATATGCGGCGCCGAATATTCCTGCATCATCACCTAATTCTGCCTTAACAACTTTTACCCTCTCTCCAGTTATACGGTATGTCCTTTTTTTGATTTCATCTATGGCTGAGTCTATGAAATAATCCCATGAATCTGCAACTCCACCACCTAAAACAAATAATTCAATATTTAATATATTTACCAAATCAGCTATTCCTATTCCAAGGATTCTTCCCATCTTCTGAAATATCTCAAGAGCAAATCTATCCCCTTCTTTTGCTAACTGAAATATCATATCAGCAGTGATAATCCCCTCTTTCCCCCCTTTAGTAAAGGTGGGTGATGGGGGATTTCCCTCCATTGCCATTCTAACAATTCCTGTAGCAGATGCATACTGTTCCAGACACCCCTTGTTACCACAAGGACAGGGATGACCGTCGGGATATATAGTTATATGCCCCAATTCTCCTGCCATACCGTATTCACCACGCCATATATTTTTATTAAGGATAATCCCGCCGCCAACACCTGTGCCGAGTGTGAGCATGCAGAAACTATTAAATTCTTTTCCGGCACCAACCCATCCTTCACCAACAGCAGCCAGATTAGCATCATTATCTATATAAAAGGGGACATCCAAATCTTTGCTTAACCTTTCCCTCAAATTAAAATCTATCCAGTCAGGAAAATTTGGCGACCGGGCAACTATGCCTTTATCAAAAAATATTATCCCCGGTATTCCCATTCCTATTGCAGATAATTTGAACCCCTTCGTTTTCTCCCTTATTGTCTCTATTATTTTTAGAATATTTGCAATTACACTTTCTTTGCCCTTTGAAACTTCCGTAGCTATCCTAACTCTGTGAAGAATCTCTCCTTCTTTTGTAATAGCAGCAGCCCTTATATTTGTGCCGCCAAGGTCTAATCCAATAAAGTAATCTTTCATGATTTGACAATTTTAATCCTCCTATTATATTAATTGCAAGGCAAAACTTGACTCTCTCTTTTTCTGCCTGATATAATGCTGACAGTAAAAGAAGGAGGTATGGCTTAATGTCAATGATTCCGTTTTATAAGATGAATGGCAGCGGGAATGATTTCATTCTGATTGATAACCGCAAAGGTTTGGTCAATGGGGATGTGAGTAAGTTTGCAACAAGGGTCTGCAGGAGGGGATTTTCAGTGGGTGCAGATGGACTGATTTTAATAGAGTCTTCAGATAAGGCAGATTTTAAGTGGAGGTTTTATAATTCTGACGGCAGTGAGGCAGAGATGTGCGGAAACGGCGGGAGATGTGCTGCGAGATTTGCATATATTTACAAAATGGCAGGTGAAAATCTCTCTTTTGAAACAAAGGCAGGTATCATAAAGGCAGAGGTGAAAGGAAGAAGGGTAAAGCTTGCCATGGTAGAGCCAAAAGACTTGAGAAGGAATATTGAGATACCGGTTGATGAAAGAGTAAGGGTTTTATCCTTTATAAATACAAATGTTCCTCACGCTGTCAAGATTGTTCCGAGTGTAGAAAATTTTGACGTAGTTGGGATAGGGAGAAAAATCAGATACCATCGGGAATTTCAGCCAGCAGGGACAAATGTGGACTTTGTTCAGATAATGGATGAACATAATATCTTGATGAGGACTTATGAGAGGGGAGTTGAGGATGAGACCCTTGCATGCGGGACAGGTGCAGTAGCAAGTGCCTTAATATCATCCCTTGGCGGGAAGGTGAAATCACCTGTAGCAGTTAAGACAAAGGGCGGTGAAATCTTAAATATATATTTCAGGATTGACCATACAGGTTTTAAGGATGTCTATCTGGAAGGGGATACGGCAGTTGTTTATAATGGCGAACTGTGGGAGGAGGGGTATTGAGTCGGATTGAAGATTGTAGATTGAAGATTTAAGGATATATTTAACAATCTTCAATATTCAATTTTCAATAGGCAATCTACAATAATTTATGTTCAAAGGTTCTTTTGTAGCAATAGTAACTCCATTTAATAATGGAAAGATAGATGAAAAGGCTTATGCCGACCTTATTGAGTTTCAGATAAGGGAGGGGACCCAGGGGATTGTCCCGTGCGGGACAACAGGAGAGTCAGCAACACTCACTCATCAGGAGCATGAGAGGGTTATTGAGCTTACAGTGGAGATTGTCAATAAAAGGATTCCTGTGATTGCAGGGACAGGTTCAAATTCCACTTTAGAGGCAATAATGCTTACAAGGCATGCGAAGGATGCAGGTGCAGATGCAGCCCTTTTAATCACGCCATATTATAATAAGCCTACACAGGAGGGATTGTATCAGCATTATAATGCAATAGCTGAATCTGTTAATATACCCCAATTTCTTTATAATGTCCCCGGCAGGACAGGTGTGAATATGCTTCCTGAGACTGTTGCACGGCTTTCAAAGGGAAAAAATATTATAGGCATAAAAGAGGCAACAGGGGATATGAGGCAGGCCAGTGATGTAATTGCACTTTGCGGAGACAATTTTATTGTCCTGTCAGGTGATGATTTTACTACATTCCCTTTACTGACAATAGGCGGGATGGGTGTTATATCAGTCACTGCAAATGTTGCCCCAAGGGATGCAGCTGACATGTGTAATGAATTTTTCAGTGGCAATCTTAAAAAGGCAAGAGAGATACATTACAAGATGAGGCCTCTGAATGATGCCATGTTTTATGAGACAAATCCCATACCTGTCAAGACTGCCCTCTCTCTGATGGGAAAGGTCTCAGGCGAGATGAGATTGCCATTATGCCAGATGTCTGAAAAGAATTTGGAGAGGCTTAAAGGTGTAATGAAAGGATATGGGTTAATATAGTATTAAGTTCAAAAGAGGAGAATTATGGTTAAAGTAATTGTCACAGGTGCTGCCGGAAGAATGGGGAGCCGGATAATAAGTATTATAAATGAGACAGGGGGTATAAAACTTGTCGGTGTTACTGAAAAGAGAGGCTCAAAATTTATCGGTAAAGATTCGGGTGAATTAGCCGGGATAGGGAAGAATAATATCTCTATTTCGGATGATATTACAGAGATTATAAAAGGGTGTGATGTCATTATTGATTTTACATCCCCTGCCTCGTCATTGGAAAATCTCTATGCTGCAGCAGAGGAGAAGAAGGCAATAGTTATCGGGACTACCGGTTTCTCTGAAGAACAACTTAAAAAGATAAAAGACCTTTCAAAAGAAATAAGATGCGTCCTTTCGCCAAACATGAGTGTTGGTGTAAATGTGATGTTCAAGGTAATTAGAGATATGGCAAAAATACTTGCTGATGAATATGACATTGAGATAATTGAGGCGCATCATAGATTCAAAAAAGATGCACCCAGCGGGACAGCAATGAAGATGGCTGAGATTTTAGCCGATTCTGTTAAGAGGGATTTATTAAAGGTTGGTGTATATGCGAGGAAAGGTGTTATCGGGGAAAGAAAGAAAGAAGAGATAGGCATCCAGACAATAAGGGCGGGTGATATTGTGGGTGAGCATACAGTCATGTTTGGCGGGCTAGGTGAAAGGCTTGAGATTACACATAAGGCACAGAGCAGGGATAATTTTGCAAGGGGTGCTGTAAAGGCGGCACTGTGGATTGTTGGCATGCCGCATGGAATTTATGATATGCAGGATGTCCTTGGATTAAGATAATGGGCAAAAATTTTTGCGAGACAGGTTCATATTTATTTGTAAGGGTAAAAGATATAAATTTTAAGGGGAAGGTGTCAGTAGATAAAGCATCTGATAGAATTACAGTAGAGGTGCCTGTCTGCTGGCTGCCATACCTTGATAAAATAAATGAAAATGATAAGTGTTCGCTCACATACAAGGCTGATGAAAAACAGGGTTATCTTGTAGGAACGGGCAGTGTTATTGAAAAAAAGACAGACCCTTCGCATCCGTTGTTGGTAGTAACTTCACCTGATAAGGTTGAACAGAGAAATGAGCTTCGGCGGTACAAGAGATTCGGAGTTTTTATGTTCACCTGCATTTATCAGAGTGAGGAATTAAAAGATGAACTTTTAAAGCCTATAAATGGCACTGTAGTTGATATCAGTCTTGGAGGTTGTCTCGTATTGGCAGATTATCCCTTTAAAATCGGTGATTTTATGGTGCTTGATTTTAGTGTTGGTTACAGTGAGGAAAACATAAATTTGAAATGTATGGTGAGGAATAGCAGGCCGTTTTATGAAAGCAAACTGAATTTATACGGGTTGGAATTTATAAAAATGGAGAGAGAGACTGAAGATAAATTAGAAAATTTCTTAGCAACCTTACCTCTCCACTAACTTATCCCTTTCTGCATTCCATTTTACCCAGTCAAGCTTCATATCCTCTTCTAATGAGAACTTTTCCTTTTTTCTTGTCCCGTCAGGGGCTATTGAGTATTGCTGAAGCGCACCGACTATTTCTACCCATTCTTCAAATGTTACCTGTTTGGGACCTTCTATCCTTGATGGTCCCGGAACCGGCTGGGGACCGCCGACGACCTGCGGTTTTGGGATTTCATAAGGCGGATTTGAGACCTCTATCTTTCCTTCATAAACCCTCGTCAGATATGAATCGTCCTTTTCCATATCAACCCTGTAAATCGTTCCCCTTACTCCTGCTACTGCTACCTTTGTCTCGACCTTGAATTCTGAATCCTTCTTTGCCATTTTTGATACATTTCCATAGAATTTACCCAATAATAATTTTACACCTGCTGACCCGCCTTTATCCCCCTTGGCTGATTTTAGCTGGGTAATTAAAAATGATGTATTAGAGGCAAATCTCATAACACTCTTATCTGACAGAGTGAGTTCAATCTTCGTCTTTTCAAGTGTCTTTACCTCATCCCCCTCTTTAAGGAGTGTATCTTTTTTTAAGGCATTCCATTTAACATCATCCTTCTTTTTATATTCTGCATTACCCTCAAGGAATGTGATAACAGCAGAGTCTGTCTTTACCTCTATTTTTGCATAAGCAAAATTATAAAAAGAGAGACAAAAGGCAAGAAGCAAGAGACAAGAAGCAAGGGGCAAGATATTAAAGTTTAAAATCGTAAATCGTAAATCGTAAATCCTAAATTTCTTCATAGTGGTATCACCCTCATATCTATTTTATTTGCTGAAAGTCCAATAATCTCTACCTTGAATGTCTCAAAATTTTTCATAGCCAGTTCCTCAGCCATTGACTGTGCATTTGTCCTCGTCTCTATATCAATAACTGCAACCCCTGCAGTAAAACTCCTCTGATTAAGTTTTAAAACACCCCTGACCTGAGACTGGATAATTGTTTTGAACTTATTCAGGGAAACGAAATCTATTCCTGTTATGACAAGCTGGACAGTTGTCTGTCCGCCAACCTCTCCGCTCCATTTAGTGATAATCTGGTCTATAAGATTGGAGGCTATCTTCTCGCTCGCCTTTTTTATTGCAAGAGCCCCCCCTACAGTCTCATCCAGATGAGCAGTTGCCCCTTTTTCACTCGCAGTGGCAAGTATCTCGCCTGTATCAGCCTTTACAGCCCTTGCAGTTACAGAGGCATGAATTGATTTCATCTCAGTCCCTGCAATGCCTTTGCCTGCAAGTTTTGCTACTGCATTTCCTATTATAACAGCCTCTGCACCGTATTCAAGCCCGATTGCCGCCGCTGCACTATCATCACCTGCAATTGCCTGTAGTGCCATATTTCTCTTTATATTCTTTTTCACTGTAGCCTGGTCAACAAAATTAAAACCCTTCTCTGTAAATTTCTGGATGATTACAGTTTCAGATTCTGAAAGGTTTGGAGAGTATCCTGATTCTGCACTTCCTATCTTTTCGTCAATAATAACCATCATGCGAGGCTTATTCTTTCTCTCAAGGAGGAGACCAATAGCATTTAGGTCATTCTTTATATCTCCTATTGATACATCCGCCTGTATAGTTACCTTTAATATCCCCTGATTTAAATCGGGCCTTTCAGATATGACTGAATATTTTTTTATATACCCCTGACTTTTTGTATATATCTCATCGCTTATAAGCTGATACTTATCAACCAGTGTCTGTGCCTGCACCAATGTCCCGACTGCCTGCTCTACTGCCTTCCTTAATGCATCATTCACTGCATTATCCTTTGCTATTGCATGGTCTCCTTTTACGATTGCCCCGATTCCTTCAACAGTAATACTTGTTATCTGCTGGGAATAGGAAGGTAAAACCCAGAATACAGAATACAAAATACAGAATACAGAATATAAAAGTTTTTTCATTCTCCATCTCTCCATCTTCTTCCTTTCTCCTTAATCTTTTTGCTTTTGTCTCTCTCTGTGCCTCAGTGTCTCAGTGGTTTAATTAAGTTTTTGTTCTTGTTCACCTTTTGGTGTTTCAGTCGTCTCTGGCTCTTCTTTTACCTCTGGTTGTTTTTCATCATTTACTTCAGCCTTGCCTGACTCAGCCTTTTTTTCTTCTGGTACAGCGGGTTCCGGTGCAGGTGTGGAAGGCGGAACCACAGTTGAAGCCTTTGCTGGTGCTGGAGGTTCTTTTTCCGTTGGAGGCGTAGTTACAATAGTAACAGTTTCTTGTGGGGGAGGTGGAGAAACTGGAGTTTGAATTTGAGGCGGTGGTATTTCAGAAACAGGCTTTTTGGCAACCTCTTTTGAAGTTAATTGTATTTCAGGTATCTCTGTCCTCTGTCCTCCAACTATAGCTAAATTCTGAGGCAGGTTAGAGGCTTCATATTTATCAGTGAGAATCTTTATCTGATAGGTTCCAGCGAGAAGTCCTGAAAAGTTATATCTTCCATTCTCTTTATTGACCTTTGAGCTTGTATATAGTTTACCGTTACTCTCCAATGCAACAGTTATCTCTGTATCATGGGGATTGACGATGCCGAAGAGAGAGCCGAGCTGAAGGTGATAATTGGTTACAATCTTATTTGCCATATCCTTTACCGATTCGCGCACCTTTTGAAGCCCTTCTGACGACACATTCTGGGCTGTTATTACCTTTCCTGTTATAAGATCAATTAACCTTGAATCTATCTCTATTAGGTCTCCAAGCTGTGTTACACTCCCTGCTATAAATACATCTACACCCATTATTTCACCGATTTTTTGTGCAGCATCTAATGCCCCTGTCTGGCTTAGTGACTGCTCCTCAATTATCTTTTTAAGCTGTTCCCTTTCCACAACATCAAAATAGCCTAAATTTACAAGAGAGGTAGTCAAAAATTCAGCAATTGCATCCCCAAACCCGCCTGCCCTTGCTTTTTCACTTGCCTCTTTGAATGTAAATACTGCAACCCTTGCCTTCTTTGTTACACCTGCAATATCTGCTGTTACAGACTTAATTTCACTCATCGGGCTTGAAAGTTTTTCAGCATCTACAGCCTTAATGCTGTAAGTATATGTAAGCCCCTCTTTTATATTTTTATCTTTATATAGAGTTTCTTTTATATCTGATATTTCTATAAGCTGGTCTGACTTAGAATCTTTTTTATATAGGTTATAATGGTCCATATCTGCTTCAGGATTTTTTCCCCATGATACTGTTATCTCTCCGTTACTGTAAGTTGCCTTTAAATCCTTTGGAGCAGATGGCGGATTAAACATAACCCCCTTCCCCTCTTTTTTGGCAAGTGGCAATGTAAATTTAAATATCTGTATATTTTTTATCTGAGAGTCCATTATATATATCTTGTCAAAGGTATCAATATAGATACCTCTTGGATCCATGAACTGCCCCCTGCCTCTCCCCTTGCTTCCTATTGCATTTATAAATTTTCCATCAAGTGTGAATTTTTGTATGCGGTAATTGTGAGGGTCTGCAACCAGTATATTTCCACTACTGTCAACATCTACCTTTGTAGGATTTTCAAATTGGCCATCACCCTTTCCGCCCTGACCGAATCTGCTTATGAAGTTTCCCTCAATATCAAATTTCATAATATGATTCTTTTTGGAATCAACAACAAATATGAATTTATCCTGATATATTGAGATGCCTGCAGGGGAGAGGAATTCGTTGTCCTTGTTGCCGTATTTGCCAAAGGTCTTTGTGAATATGCCGTCCTTACTGAATATCTGAATGCGATAGTTTCCTGTATCTGCTACATAAATTCTTCCGTGATTGTCAACTGTCAGCCCCTCTGGGTATTTAAAGAACCCAGGGTCCTTGCCGCTTGAGCCGAAGGAGAATAAAAGATTTCCCATATGGTCAAGGACAAGTATACGGCTGTTTCCTGTGTCTGCAACTACTATATTCCCATCCGGTGATACCTTTACATCACGAGGTTTTGAAATCTTTTGCTTTTCATCCCCTTTTAATTTTACAAAACTGTCCTGAAGGGGATAGTAAAACTTGAGGTCATTCCCGCCGGTGTCACTTATAATTATCCTCCCGTCTTTTTCTACAACAACACTTGATGGTTCTTTCAGGAGGTTTGATTCCTTTGGCGTTATAGCACCAAGGTATTCCAATACCTCCTGTGCTTGCGTATAGGCAGGTATGAAGGTGAAAAAACAAAGATAGGCTATTATACTTTTATAAAAGTTCATAAATTAAACTAATATTTTGCCACTGACTAACACAGACTTAGAGAAAAAATATTTTTTAGTCTGTGAAAGTCTGTGGCAAAAATTTTTATTAAGGAATTAGAAAAACTTAAGTTCGTCTTTAAGCTTCCTTATAATAATCAGGGCATCAGCTCCGGATACAGGATTCTGAGGTCTAAACTCTCCTGTAGTTAAATCCTCTGCCTGCATTATCCCCCTTGCACTGCAGACCTCAATGGCATTGAAGAACCATTGGTCGGCTCTCACATCGGGGAAGTGCGGCTGGCTCCCTATAAATTTCGATGACAGAGATTCATCACCTGAGACCTTAATCAAAATATCCTCTATCATTACAGCATATTCAACCTTTGTTATGTTCTGATTCGGATGGAATGTGTGGTCTGGATATGCCTCAAGACCCCTGATTCCAAGCCCTATTACTGTCTCCACATCAGTTCTTAATACATGGTTCTCAATATCCGTTGCAGGAGCAGCCTTTGTAATCTTATCAGCCTCAAATTTCTGAGGACTTGTCGGGGATTTAAAGCTTGTATCAAATGTCTTTACACCACGCTTTTTAAAGAGCTTTTCAAGTTCCAGTTCCTGAACAAATAATGCAGAGAGGTCAGCCCTTGTTATCCTGTCAATCAATGCAATCTGAAGCCCTATCCTTGTCCCCGGTGCTGCCCTCTGAATCTTTTGAACTAATTCCCATTCCTTATTTGCATCAGCCACAAGCTCTTTATTGATTTCAAGAACCTTTTTAAACATATCACCCGCCTTACCCACACCCTGCATAGTCTGGCTGAGCTTATATGCAATACCCATATAATAGTATGGTGCAGGCGCTCCGACATCGTTTCCTATGGCTGCCCTGAACTCGGTTTCGCATTTTGAGAGCCACCCCTCTTTTCTCTCTATAGAATAGAGTCTCAGCATTCCTGTATGAGCCTCTACCTTATGTTCCTTTGACTTTGCTAAATCAAGAGCCTTCTCCATGCCGTCAAATGCCTTCTTGAAATCCTTTTTATAGCCATAGACCAAACCTGTGCCGACATGGGCTGGGGAATATTTTGGGTCTAATCCCAATGCCAGATTAAACTCCCTCAATGCACCGTCATAATCCTCTTTCTGGAGGAGCTTATTGCCGCTGAACACATGATGATCTGGGGTGTCAAGAACTGACTCTGCCTTTCTCTTTGGCGCCTCACAGGCCGCTATTAACACAAAAAACAGCAGAAGCAGTCCGCCAGAAAATATTTGATGAAATGTCTTTCTTTTCATAATCCCTCCTGATAAAGAGTTTATGAGTTAATGAGTTTTTGAGTTTAACTCATCAACCCATTAACCCATCAACTCATCAACTTGTTTATAGGACAATCATTACTCTGCACTTCTCTATGAATGTCATATTCTCGGCATTTGCCCTGATTCTTCCTGCATCTGCATTGCTTATGACAATATCAGCCTTTGCCTGTCCTGCTGTCTTAATACCCTTTACGATAATAGGGGTAGCAGTTACCCTCTGGTTACTCTGGGCTGCTGTAACATCCTTGCTGTATCCTGCCATCCCCTGCTCAATAGCCCATTCCCTGTTTACATAGGCAGAGCCGTAAACTTCACGGCCGTCTTCATCAATAACCTTCGGAGCCATGGCCGGCTTAACACCAAGTCCCCTTGCATCAACTATCAATCCTGAGAAGGTCTGCCCCCCCTGCCCAAATGGGACAGATGGAGACTGCGGTAGTGTTCCGGGCGGGACTATCTGGTCAAACATAAGTCCTGTGAAATTCCCCTGAAGGGGGAATGAATACGCCTGCTCTATTGTTCCGTCACTTAGATATTTTGGCTCACCTTCTTCCTTTAAACCCCTTACCATTCCCTCTACCTTTGTCCTTATTACATCGCTTTGGAGTATAAAATTGTTTACTGTTGTCTCGGAAGTAACCTGAACCTCCTTTATCAACTCCAATGCCTTTCTGTAGGCATCAGCCTTTGTCACCCTAAGCTGTTGTACCCTGCTCATCCCTGTGGATTGTGCACCCGGCTGCGGAGGTGCTACACCCTTAACTATTAAAATCTGCTTACTGTAATCAATACCCCCTGTCCCTGTCGCTGACGGCACAAAAACCCCATCTCCATTTGTAGAAAAGGAACTGCCGGCAAAGACAAAGGCTGTTATCAATGACAGCCCAAGAATAAAAATACTCTTTTTCATAAAACCTCCCTTCATGAGTTAGTGAGTTATGGAGTTAAGGAGTTAACTCATCAACTCTTAAACTCCTAAACTCTTTAACTCTATTTCATTGCCCTTACTATATCACCAGCCTGGAATCCCATACCTGATGTAATGGTTCCCTCTGAAACCCTATCACTCTGGTGGCTGGTTATCATTATCTCCCCAATCTGTTTTTCTCTCTTACCGATAACCCTTCCTGTCTCAGGATCAACCAAATCAGCCCCTGCCCTGTAAACGCCAAGTTTAGACCCTTTTGCCAATTTTGATTTTTCTCCCGCCCTTAAGATGACAGTGCTTCCTTCCATGAGAAGTATCCTCCCCTGGAAGGGCCTCTTATTCAGTTCATTTATCATCTCCTCAAGTGCCTTTGAGAGTGCATCCCTTAATGCCCCGTCTCTTAAGCCGGTATCGGCAGTTGATGCAGAGCCGAATCCAAGAATTCCACCGGTCTTCTTTTTGTATTCACCTGCACCTGATTTTGCAACAAGGGATTTTCCGGAAGCAATATCTACTAACGCATAATCTACCTGAACCCTTGCAACCTGCGTCTTTGACTGTGCAATCAGCGTATCGGAGCCTTCTTCTACCTCTGAATAAGCAGTTATAGCCCCTGAAACCCTGTAATCAAGTGTTTCAAACCCTTCGGCTGCACTCTTCTTACCTGTCTTTACTGCACCTGTCTGCTGAAGTTCAATAAGCTTATCCTGCTCCTTCATCTCATCTTCTGTCAGAGATATAGGCTCAAGACCTGCCGATTTTATTAATGTTCTTAAAATATCTGTTGCAGATTCTCCGATACCAAGAACTTTTGATGGTGTTTTATTCTTAAAAGTGATTATGCCCACTGTATATTCTGGTCCGGCATATTTTCCCCCTGCCTCTTCAAGTTTCTGTGTCTGCTGGGTAACGGAGACATCCTTCTTTACTGCACCGGTTGTTGTAGCCTCACAGCCAATAAAGCCGTATAGTGCAAAAGATGAGATAAAAATATATGCAAATGTCTTTTTTGAAAACAGTTTCATTTTAAACCTCCCATTGATTAAAAATATCTCTAAATTAATATTTTTTCACTAACAAAATCTGCTTTTAACCACCTCCTTTATAAAAGTATATTTAATAAACCTCACAATTAATGTTTCTCTACCTGTCCCGTACCAGGACCAACCGGCAGGGTCGCCAGTATCCTGTTTAGCATCTGCTCTGTTTCTGTTTTTAGCGGAGCCTTAAGCACTTTTGAAACAGCCTTCTCTGCTATTGCACCTAAGAGCGCCCCTCCAATAGAATCTTCGGATTTACTTTCTATAGTAACCCATTGTATCTCCTCTTTTGATTCTTTTATTGAGCCAGCCGCAGATAATGCACTCCCTATCAAACCTCCTGACTTTGTTTCGCTCTTTATACCGATGCCGTTCTGCCAGATTGTCTCGCCTGTCTTTGTGTTGACCATTTTAAATTTTGCCCTTGCCCTTTTTACATTAAGAAGCCCTGAGATTTGCGTATCAAAATTCATTAATGTCCCATATATAACTGCATCTACTCCAAGAAGCTCCCCCAGCTTTTGCGGAGTTGTCATGTCAAGTTGTGCCCCAAGGGTAACCCCCATCTGGTCTCTTAATAACTGGTCTGTATCCTTTAATGGTTTATTGGCGTAGAAGTATCCGGGTAATCTTTTGTCAAGTTCAATCCTTACATATTGTGGCCCCTCTACATCATTTGTCTGATTTGTCATGGGAAGGACTGCAACTGTTTTGATTGGATTATTGGGGTCCCCCTGCCTGACAGGCATCGGAACACAGGCACTTAGGGAAATAATGACAATTAAACTAACGAACAGCAAAATATTACGGATATTATTCCTTTTCATTCTTCTCCTCCCAAATTAATTTATCCCAAATTATGTATTAGCCACAGATTAACACAGAAGTATCAGAAATGTCATCTGTGAAAATCTGTGTCTATCTGTGGTTTCATGCATTATTTAGGTTTATTTCTTCTCAACAAATGTATTTGAGACATCAACCCTGTATCTGCCAATTGTAACGACTCCCCTATTATTAACTAATGAATTATCTGTAACAGGGTCTCTCCACCAGCTTTCTGTACGGGCTTCTGATTTATCATTCGGGGCAAAGTAAACATCTCCTTCTCCCCTATTACCTTCAAAGAAGTATATACGGGTTCCCAATTGAAGCTCTGATGCCTTTGCAGGTCTAATAGCCTTAAAGAATTTACTCCATTCCTTTTTGCCACTATGATACATCAAAAACTCCCCTTCAGGATTTGTCTTAGTGCGGGATGTAACCATTTTTCCGATCCTTCCATTCTGGTCATTGTCATCACTGAATATTAGATATTCGTCCGATTCAAGAAAAGATGTGGCTTCTGATACAGATGGCGGTGGTGTTTGTTCCTGTGTCCCTGGTGGAGGAGGTGTTGGTGATGCCATTCCCTTTGCAGGTTGTGCAGATGCACCTCCCAGACTTACCTCTACAGTATTGGCACTTGCACCTATTACCTTTACAGGAATACCTCCAAAGCTCTTCTTTGCAATCTCATCTGATAGTTGTTGGGCATTGCCTTTCATCTCTATATCAAGGACTGCTGTCCCTCCCTCAAGACTCCTCTGATAAATCGCCTGAACACCCCTTATCTGTCCCTGAATTATATCCTTAAACTTTACAAAATCGGAATATTCACTGATACCCCTTACTGTCAATTGAATTAGACCGCCGCCAGATACCTCACCGCTCCACTTTGCAATAATCTGGTCAATAATCTTTCCTGACGCCTCTCTTGCTGCCTTTTCCAATGCCTCTGTCCCGCCTGTCACTTCAGATATATTCCTGCTTACACCATGCCCCCTTGCAGAGCCAAGGACTGCCCCGTTGTCAACCCTTAAAGCGCTGGCTGTAATATCTGCTATATACGACCCTACTTTACTGCCTGTATTTCGTGGTCCTTCCTTTGCTAATGCCTTGCCTTTGACGATTACTTCGGCACCCATCTGTCTTCCGACACTAATTGCCCCTGCATCTGTCAGGTCAGCAATTTTGTAGGCATTGGATACCTCTATCTTTCCTGTGGCAACTGATGAATCTACCACATTAAATCCCTTATTCAGAAATTCTTCTTTCAGGGCTGTCTCAGAGGCAGCCATATCATAATGCTGTCCCTTAAATTCGCTCTTTCCATGCCACCAGAACATATAAAACTCCTGTCCTATGTTCTGTTCTGCAATCATAAAGAGAACCCTCGGTTTCTGAGCCCTCTGCATGAGGATTCCGAGTGCAGCCAAATCATTCTTCAAGTCTCCCAGTGCAACTGTTGCAGTGATAGTTACCTGATAGAGTTCAGGTGAAGGTGATTCGCTTACAACCTTATAGTTTTGAATATAACCCTGGCTCTTTGTCAGGATGCTGTCCCTTATCAACTGGTAATTCTCAACAACTGTCTCTGACGAAACCATTGTCCCGACTGCCTGCTCTACAGCCTTTCTCAGTGCATCGTTTAATGCTGTATCCCTTGCTATTGCCTTATCACCCTGTAAGACAGCGGCTACACCTGTAGCAGTTACATCCTGCGATTGTGCGAAGCTTTGTGAATATGAAAACAGAATGGCGAGAAGAAAAAATAAAATACCCTTTCTCATGAAACCTCCTTATATAGATACAGATTATGATTATTTAGAAGTGCGTTTATAATCTACTTTCATAAATCCAAAAAGTCAAGCAAATTTCATCTCAAATTTTTATTTTATATATTTTATAGATTTTATAAGCTTTTCTTTGCTGATTCATGCTTGCAGCCTGAACCAAAACATTTAGATCAGCAGAAGGGCAAGCCTATTAATTCCCCCTTAAGGGGGATTGAGGGGGTTGTATAGTATTCGTAGCAACAGGTTTAAAAACCTATTTTAATTTAACAGGTCGGTAGCAACAGGGCTTTAGCCCTGTTATGTTGCTAAGACTTATTCCAACTTGCAATCAAGT
>Ga0209212_1003435_pt1 | contig 20933 bp, 16 predicted proteins | sample RifGroC2_FD_183996 | JGI IMG/M metagenome (GOLD analysis project Ga0209212, IMG submission 183996) | Groundwater microbial communities from Rifle, Colorado, USA - Groundwater C2 (SPAdes) (version 2) | ecosystem: Environmental > Aquatic > Deep subsurface > Groundwater | place: Rifle, Colorado... | reverse complement strand
CCCTTTTGTACCTTCCGTATCTCACAAGGGCAACCAGCTTGAGATGTGCCTCGTCCTTGCTCACAATCCCTTCCTCATACAACTGAATCAGGATGTCGATGGCAGTCGTAAAGGGGATTTTCAGCAGTTTGCACGTTTGTATCGCCCTGCCGTCGTCTGTGGCAAAGAGTTTAGCCTTGGCGGATAAAGCCAGAGTAGACAGGGGTCAGACAGGGGTCAAGTCTGCTCTTGGCTTTTAAGCAGGAAGCCTCAATTTGCTGAAACGAGAACCCCCACCTTCCCTTTCTGCCCTCATCTACGCAAGAGAAAACCCGGCTGGGCAGAGCCAGTCCGGGCGATGATGCGGAATCAACAGATGTGACCGTATCGGACGACCCAGCCGAAGCTATTTCCGCGTAAAATAAGGCAAAATCATTAAGAAGGCAACAGGCAAGCCCTTCGGGATCTCAAATGGCAAATTGTGGTTCGATAAGCTCACCACCCTGAGGGAACCCGAAGGGCAAATCTCAAATAGGAAAAGAAAGAGAGGCAAGCATCTTGCTATTATTCGATTTCAGCGATAAGGGCATCGGTGTCTGCCGCCTCCTCAACTGGCCGCTTCAGACCGATTGCCAATGCGGTGGCTGAGGTTGAGCCGTTAGCGTCTATTGACAAGCTCAATTAAAGTTCTATACTTCATTTCGCCGGACCGAATGCCCCCACAGTGAGGGGACGGGTATTGATCTAAAATTTAAAAAGGACCAAAAACATATTTGAAGTTTCTTTAACGGTCTGGCAGGAGGGACGGTTAAACCGTCCCTCTTTTTTTTCCGGCCTTCCTTCAGAGACATAACGCTTCACGGCGCCCCCTGGAAACCGATCAAAAACCCCGTCACCACAGCCAGGATAAAGTCTGGGCAAGGAGAGCGCCGATCAACATGCCGAGCAGCGGCTTGCCTGTCCATGAAGCAACGAGAACTGCGCCTGCCAGCGCCAGAGCACGATGCGGCGCGGCACCGGCCTCAAAGCGCGGACCGGCAAGGAAGAGGTTGGTCGAGATGATACCGGCAATCAGGGCATAAGACAGATAGCGGAGATAACGCTCAAAAGCTTCCGGGAAACTCCGTCCCGCGAGAAAGAGCTGCGGCAGCGCCCGGATCAGGTAGCTTACAAGCCCCATCCCCACGATTATCGTGGTCCGCGCTGGATCCATTGTTCTATCCCCCAACCTACAGTTCCGATTAAGAGGGCAGTGACAAGCCACCCCCATTCCGCGTTCAACAGCGCGCCGGGCACAGCCAAGAGGAAACTTGCCATGCCGATTAGTAGCGCGGTCTTCCTTTTCAACTCCACCGTAAGAATGCAGGCGAAGTAGCCCGGCAACATGAACTTTAGTCCTTCTTTGAAGCCCGGGCCCACATGCAGAGCAGCCCAGTACCCGAATCCCGTTCCCACCACCCACACGGAGAAGCAGGTCGCGGCCAACCCAAGGAAGTAGTGAAAGTTGCTTCTCCCCCACTCCTCTATCCCATCAGCCCGCGCTTGCTTCCTGGGTTCTTTCTGGAAATGGACGTAGGGGATGATGAAGGTGCTGATGCTTATGAGGTGGGAGGAAAAGAGCAGCGCGGCGCGCCTTACCCGACCAAAGTAGGGAGCGATGGCAGCGCTCATCACGAGAAAGCGCAGGTTGATCAGAAAAGTGATGAGGAGGATCTGCAGGGCCGGTTTTCCCGAAGCCAGGGGCTCAAGGGCGGCAAACTGAGCAGGCGCAGCAAAGACCAAAGCCGACATGAGAACGATCTCTCCCAGGTTGAGGCCATAGGCCTTGGCGGAAATCCCAAGAGCGAAGGATGTTGAGATGTAGGCAACCCAGATCGGGACGGCCGCCTTCACTCCTTCACGGAAGGGAGGAGAAATCATGTCGTTCCGCTGTTCCGCCCTCTCCTCTGCTTTTCTTGGCGAAGGAAAAAGATCATCAAAGTTAGCGCAAGATAAAGCGCTCCTATCCAGAGAAAGAGCTGTTGGTAGGCGCGGGTCAGTGCCTCACCGAGCAATGTGTGCCCCAGAAGCGACTGGGCCCTTTCTTCCAGAGCGCTGCCATAAAGCCCGGCCCGCAGAAGAAGACCTCCCAATTGAGAGACCGCCTCATAACGCTGTCCCTCTGCAAGGTGCGCCCCTTGAACTGGGCTCATAGACTCCAGGTTGACGAAGGTAAACCTCTCTAAGAGAAAACTCAAAATGGCTATGCCAAAGGCCTCTCCAAGACCTCGGGCCAAACCGATGATGCCGCTGCCCATGCGTGCCTTCCCCTCTGGCAACGCATTCAGGGCCACTGCGTTAAGGGGGGCGTTAAGACTCGATTGCCCGATACTCTTTACGCTCAAAAGGAAAAATATAAAGGCCATACTACTCCAAAGCGTTAACGTGGAAAGGCCGTAGAGAGTAAGGACAAGGATAACGAACCCAAACACCATCGGAACGCGTGGATTCAACCGATCAGAAAGGGTTCCCGCCAATGGTGAGACAATCCCGGTAATAACGGCCCCTGGGAGTAGAAAGATCCCCGCTTGTATCGGGCTGTAATTCAACCCTCTTTGCAAGAATAGAGAGACGAGAAAATTCGTGCCGCGAAAGCCGAATACCCGAAAAAAGATAATGAAGTTTGACAAGCTGAATGTGAGGCTGCGGAAATAACGGAGCTCCACAAATGGATTTTTTACCCTGAGCTCCACAGCCACAAAGAGAAAAAAAAGGATTAGAGACGCACCAAAAAGCGCGACAATGGGTCTGCTTCCCCACCCTTTTTCATGCCCCTGGCTCAGCGCTAGAAGCAGCGTCGTTACGGCACCAGTCATCGTAAGGAAGCCAAACAAATCAAAGGGATGGTGCCTCTCCTCGGTATGTTTTCGAGGAAACAAGAAAAATGTCGCTACAATGCTAAGCAAGCCCACAGGAATATTGATATAAAAAATAGCCCTCCAATGGACATGCTCTGTGAGATACCCACCCAAGATTGGACCAAAAAAAGGTCCTAAGGACCAGCCCGTCATAAATAGCCCCAGGGCCAAACCCCGTTCATGAGGAGGAAAGGCTTCATACATAATGGCCATAGCTACTCCAATTAACGGGCCGGCCCCCACCCCCTGAATGATCCGAAAGAAAATAAGAGAATCCGCGTTCCAGGACACAGAACAAAGAAAAGAACCTAAAGTAAACACGGCTGTGCTGAGGATAAATAGGTCGCGATCCCCCAGACGATCACCCAACCACCCCACGGAGGGAATGAGAACCGTACGTGTAATCATGAATCCAGTGAGGACCCATTGAATCTTATTGAGAGAAGCGCCCAGCGAGGACATGATGCTAGGTATCGCTATGTCAACCGCGGTAGCGGTAAGGGCAACCGATAATGTGCCGAGAAAAAGGGTAAGGGAGACCCACCACTTATGCACGTAAATGGAGGGCTCGGCAGATAAAGGGTATGGGTCCATCTTAGCGCGCATCCTTCTCGATCCACACGACCGCGAGCATGCCAATTTTTAGCAGACCATCGGAGTTTTCCACTGATATTTTTACCGCTAGACGCTGGGTTGATTTTATAAACTGTCCGGTAAGCTTCTGGGGAGAGAAGAGAGAAAACTCCGAGACGGTCGCCTCTCCGATCTCTGTAACTTTACCATTGAAATCTCGTCCAGGAAAGGAATCAACTCTGATAATCACCCTGCTTCCTGGCTTGACAAAACGGATCTCCGTCTCCTCCACATTGGCCTCTACCCAAAATCGGCTCGAGTCCACCACCATAAAAATCGGCTGGCCCCTCTGAACGACCTCACCCTGGCGCACGTTTTTCTTTGCTACCACTCCTCTAACCGGACTGGTGATCGTCATAAGCTGGAGCTTGCGGCGCAGATCTGCAAGGCTGGCCTCGGCTTGGCGCACCTCCGCCTCCCGGGCCTTAAGATCGGCCTCTTTGACAGCCACCTCTCTTCCCTTGATCCGAACCAGCTCCAGAGCCGCTTCTCCTTCTTTGATCTTTTCTTTAAGCGCAGATAAGCGCGCCTGCGCCTGGCGCATCACAGTTTCTGCATGGGCCAACTCCTGCGCTGAAATAAGCTCTCTTTCAAAGAGGGACCTGGTTCTACGCCAATCCTCTTGAACTTTTTCCGCTTGCGCCTGCGCATCCTCAAGGTTGTGGCGGTAACCTGCCAGCGCCGCCTCCGCCTGCGGCAGCTCACTCCTTTGCCTCTCTAGATGAAGACCAATCTCACTTGCTGTCTGCTGTAATCTGCTACGTGTGCGATCCAACTCAGCCTGGGCTTGTTGTATCTGGATTTGCACCTCACGGCTATCTAGCCTCCCCATGATCTCCCCTCGCGCGATGCTCTCTCCCTCGTCTTTGGCTAGCGCTTCTATCCTCCCCTGAATCTCCGTGCTGATGGATACAATTTCGGCTTTGATTCGGGCATCATCGGTCGAGACATACCCCATGGATCTCCACCACCAGGCCCCAAAAACCCCTCCTAGGAGAGCCACGGCCACACCAGAAGAGATCCATGCCCATCTACGATAGCTTTTCTTATTCTGCGCCATTGCAGTGGATTGAGAGGTCCCAGCTATGGAGCCGGCAGGCCGTTTCAAGTCTCCCATCTACAGGACTCGGCAAAACCTATCGGAGTATAACGGAACGGGGAAGTATCTGACATGTCCGACAGGTCAAATATTGAGCTTTACAGATATGGCATCGACCCGGCCTTAGCTCAGGACGATTATGCCGGCCGCTGCCCGAGTTCCCCTTTTTCCCTGAGGGTTAGAAGCTCCTTAGCCTGCATCGGGAAAAGGACACCCAGGAGAATGTCTTCTTCGCTTTTTGCCAATGGCCCAAGCTCCTTAACCGCCTTATCCCAGTCTCCCGCGTCGGCAAGCTCTCCCGACCTCAGCGAATAGTCGGGCTCCTTGTCCTTCATGATCTTCTTTATCAGTTCCTTGCTTACAGGGCCGGGCGGCCGGCCGTACTTGCCCTTGACGTAATCAGTAGTCTCCTTGGTCACTATTTTGTATCTCTCTCCCGCCAGGACATTCAGCACTGCCTGGACTCCCACGATCTGGCTGGTGGGGGTAAGGAGCGGTGGATGGCCCATGTCCCGCTCCACACTGGGGGTCTCTTTCAGGACCGCCTCCATCAGGTCCATCCGGCCTGCCTCCTTCAACTGGGCCACCATGTTGGAAATCATTCCACCAGGGATCTTGTGAATGAAGACCTCACCGCTAACACCGGTATACCCTGTTTCGTATTTTTCGTATTTTTCCTTGATCTGCCGTGTGATCTGAGCGGGCTCCTCCAGGAGCTTCAGGTCTATACCGGTATCAAAAGGTGTATTTTTCAAAGACGCCACCATGGTTTCGGTAGCAGGATGCGCTGAGCCGAATGACAGCGGCGACATCACCGTATCGATCATGTCCACCCCCGCCAGGATGGCCATCAGGTGGGACATGCTGGAGGTCCCACCCATGTCGTGACAGTGGAGCAGCACCGGAAGTTTACCCTTGGCCCGGTCTTTGATCCCCTTAATGATCATATAGCTATTAAAGGGAGTCAGGATCCCCGTGGCATCCTTCAGGGATAACCAATCCGCCCCTATCTCTATCAGTTGTTCTGCATATTCCATCCACTTTTCCAGTGTATGAACGGGACTTACCGTGTAGTTCACCTCCACATGAGCTTCCCCGCCAATCTCCTTTACAGCCTTTGTAGCCACCTCTATGTTTCTAAAGTCGTTGGTAGCCTCAAATATCCGGAAAACGTTCATCCCGTTGGCGATGGCTTTCTCGACGAACTTATAAACGATTTTGTCCGTGTAAGGTCTGTAAGCCAGTATATGTTGTCCCCGGAGCAGCATCTGCAGCTTGGTATTGGGCATAACCGCTTTTATCCTTCTCAGCCGCTCCCAGGGATCTTCCTTGAGATACCTCATACAGACATCGAAGGTGGCGCCGCCCCAAACCTCCACGGCATAGAAGCCACACCTATCCAAGGAGGCACACATGGGAAGGAGGTCATCGGTAGTGACCCGTGTCGCCAGTTTGCATTGCTGCCCGTCCCGCGGGGTCAGGTCGGTAATCTTCACCCTTCTACTCCCCACAGGCTCCTTAAGCAGCGTCTTAATATCCTCAGCAAGCTGGTCTAAAATCTCTTGCGAGCGCATAGAACATCTCCTTTCTCACATAGTCCGAAATCTCGGAAGGTCTTTCACCATTTCGCTTAACCGAGTAAGCGAAAAATAGCAATCCGTTAGAGAGAGTTGAATTTACCCCCCGCTTATGCAAACCTGATTTTGTCTATGACAGAGCAAACAAAAGAGCTGCTGCGCGAACTCCCATCAGTGGACCGCCTGCTCAACCACCCTAAAAGCCAGCCGCTGCTGGCCCGTTTCAGCCGCGACTTTGTAACGCAGAAATGTCGCGAGACTTTGGAGGAGCTGCGGCGGGCCATTCAGAACGGTAAGGCTGTGTCGCTCGGGGAGCTGCGGGAAGAGTCCATTCTAAAACAGGTCGAAGGGCGCATGGGCTCGGAGGGCGCGCCTCAACTAACCCGCGTCATCAACGCTACCGGCACTATCCTCCACACCAACCTGGGGCGCGCGCTTCTCCCTCAGGCGGCAATCGAGGCGGTCTGCCGCGTTGGCAGCAGCCCGGTTAATCTCGAATACGACCTCGCCGAGGGGAAACGAGGGAAAAGAGAGGAGGCGATAGAGAAACTACTCGTAGAGCTGACCGGGGCCGAGGCGGCTACCGTGGTTAACAACAACGCCGCCGCAGTTCTCCTGGGATTGAATACCCTGGCGGACAAAAAAGAGGTTATTGTCTCGCGCGGCGAGTTGATCGAGATCGGCGGCTCTTTCCGCATACCGGAGATCATGGCCAAGAGTGGAGCGATCCTCAAAGAAGTCGGCAGTACCAACCGCACTCATCCCGAAGACTACGAGAAGGCCGTCGGCAAGAAAACCTCTCTCCTGCTCAAAGTGCACACGAGCAATTACAGGATCGTGGGTTTCTCTTCGGAGGTGGATCTCGCCCAGCTTGTTGTTATCGGGGAAAAACACAAAATCCCCGTGATGGAGGATTTAGGAAGCGGCGCTCTTATCGACCTCAGTCAATACGGGCTACCCAAGGAACCTGTGGTGGCTGAGCGGATACGCGCGGGGGCGGATATCGTCACCTTCAGCGGCGACAAGATCCTGGGCGGGCCGCAGGCCGGCCTTGTGGTAGGCAAGAAGGTCTGGGTCAGCCGGATGAATAGGAATCCTCTTCAAAGGGCCTTGCGCTGCGGCAAGCTCACCCTGGGGGCCTTGGAAGCAACCCTTAGAATCTATCAGCAATCGCTCAACCTCGTCGAGGATATTCCGACCCTCAAGGCCTTTACTCGCCCCCTAAAGGAGATCGAGGAGATGGGTCAACGCCTTCTTCCCGCGCTCGAAAAGAAGCTCGGGGAAGGTTTTCGCCTGAGCCTGGAGGACTCGACCTCTCAGATCGGCAGCGGCGCCCTCCCGACGGAAGAAATTCCGACCAAGGTCATTGCCGTCCGGCACGGCGGCATCGGGGCGGAGCGGATTGCCCAAAAGTTCCGCCACGCCAATCCCCCGATTCTTGGACGGATTAAAGACAACCGTTTTCTTCTCGACTTAAGGACCATTTTCGACCCTGAAGATTTGATCCCGAATTTCGCAGAGGGCTAGCTTTCAGCCTTGAGATTTGGAATCTGAGATCTGAAATTTGAGATTGAAGATATGCCTTACATCATCGGCACTGCGGGACATATCGACCACGGCAAAACGAGCCTCATCAAAGCTCTGACCGGAGAGGATACCGACCGACTGAAGGAAGAAAAAGAGCGCGGGATCTCCATCGACCTGGGCTTTGCCCACTTTGACCTTCCGGACGGGAGCCAGGCAGGCATCGTCGATGTCCCGGGACATGAGCGGTTTATCCGCAACATGCTCGCCGGCGCCCACGGCATCGATCTCGTCCTCTTCACCGTAGCGGCCGATGACGGGGTGATGCCCCAGACTGAAGAGCACTTCGATATCGTCCATCTGCTCGGCGTGAAACTCGCCATCTTCCTCATCACCAAGGCAGATCTGGTTCCCGCCTCAAGGCTCCGTGAGGTCGAAGAGGAAATCAGGATTCTGGCCGTGGGGACCGCTCTGGAAGAGGCCCCGATCATTCCGTTCTCGGCGGTGACCGGCCAGGGGTTGCCGGAGCTGCGCGCCCGGATCTCGCAGATGCTCCAGAACTGCAACAAGCCGCATCCAAGCGGTTACTTTCGCCTTCCGGTGGATCGCGCGTTTGTCCTGCAGGGCCACGGGGTCGTCATCACGGGAACCGCGCTAAGCGGAGATGTCAGGATCGGCGATCACATTCGCTGTCTCCCCGGCGACCAGACGTTCCGGGTGCGCAGCCTCCAGGTTCACAACCGATCCGTCGAGGCGGCCGGCTGGGGGCAGCGCATCGCTCTAAACTTGAGCGGTCTTGAGAAGGCCTCCATCACCCGCGGACATGCCATCTGCCACGAAAAGTTGACTCTGGTCTCCGACCGGTTTGACGCTTTTTTGGAGGTGCGGCCCGCCGCCGCCAAAGGGATTAAAAACCACCAGCGCCTTCGGGTCCATGTGGGCACGGCGGAGCGATTGGTCAAATTGATCCTTTTGGGTTCCAAAGAGCATGTAGAGCCCAAAGGCTCCGCCTACTGCCAGATTGTTCTTGCAGAACCCGTGATGGCGCTGCGCGGAGATCGGTTTATCGTCAGGGACGAGACAGCGCAGCGGACACTGGGCGGCGGCATCGTCATTCATCCCTGGGCCCGGAAACATAAAAGGGGCGAGCCGGAACTCGAGGCACGCCTGCATGCTCTCCACACGGGAGATGTCCCTACCCTCGTGGAAGGGTTCATCAACGAGAGCGACGACTTCGCCCTGCCCATCGGCCCCTTCCATCAGTTCCTCAACCTGAGGGAGGAAGAGGTCCGCGATCAAATGGATCGGATAAAGACGATCCGCTCCCTCAGCGCGGAAGCGGAAAAGCTCTACACGACGGAAAAGAAATGGCAGGGCCTTAAGGACAGCAGCCTCAAGGCGCTAAAGGATTTCCATCTCCTCCATCCCCTCGCGCCGGGAATGGACATGGAAGAGCTGAGGGCCAAAGTCCTCTATGCCGTTCCGTCCCGGCTGTTTCGCGATTTTTTAGAGATTCTCGCCGGCGACAAACTGGTGGTTCGGGAAGGAAACCTCCTGAGGCTTCCGCAACACCGCGTTCATCTCAAGGGCGAAGAAAAAGGCCTCATGGAAAAAATCAAAAAGCATCTGGGAGAAAATCCTCTTGCCCCTCCCGACTTAAAGCAGATAGAAAAAGATCTGGGCGCCGGGCGGGCAAAGCTCAACGAAGTCCTTCGGGTGATGGAAAGAGACGGCGCTATCATACGGGTGGCATCGGATCTTTACTTTCTCTCGGACTGCGTTGACAAAGTGAAGGGCGTTTTATATAAATACTTGGCTAATAACACCGAGATTACCGCGGCTACCTTCCGCGACCTTTTAGGTTCCAGCCGCAAGTATACGATTGCCCTCCTTGAACATTTCGATCGTGAAGGACTCACGGTTAGAATCGGAGATGCGAGGCGGCTGAAATCTCCCGTGCCCGCGGGAAGGCAGAGAGTCCCGTGATAATTGCCTTTGGCTCAAAATGCAAAGCGCAAATTGGAAAATGCAAATTTGACTTTTACATTTTGCAATTTTCATTTTGAATTGGAGAACAGATGAGACTCATCCGAAGACGCAAAACAATCCGTTTGACGCGGCAGGTAAAGGCCGCCGGCTGAGCTGCCAAGCTCGGCCCGGCCGACCTCGTGCAAGTTTTGCACAGCCTGCCAAAGTTCGAGAACCCCGATTTGATCGTCGGAGTGGAAACCTCCGACGACGCCGGAGTGTTTCGCCTGCGGCCTGATCTCGCTATCGTCAATACCGTCGATTTTTTTACCCCGATCGTGGACGATCCCTATGTCTTCGGGCAGATCGCCGCGACCAACGCCCTGAGCGACATCTACGCCATGGGAGCGGAGCCGAGAACCGCCATGAACATCGTCTGTTTCCCGAAGGGAAAAATGGATATCCGGGTTCTGGGCGAAGTCCTCAAGGGCGGAGCGGAAAAGGTACAGGAGGCGGGGGCGGTCGTGGTCGGCGGCCACAGCATCATCGATGAGGAAATTAAATATGGAATGGCCATTACCGGAGTCATTCATCCCGACAAGGTCATCCGCAATGTCGGCGTTCAGGAAGGGGACGCACTCATCCTGACGAAACCGCTGGGGACAGGCATCATCAGCACGGCGCTCAAAAAGGGAAAGGCCTCGAAGGAGAGCGTGCAGGCGTCGGTCGCTTCCATGATCACGCTCAACGACACCGCCTCCAAAATCATGCGCAACTACCCTGTGCATGCCTGCTCGGACATCACGGGATACGGTTTATTGGGCCATGCCCTGGAGATGGCGAGCGGCAGCAGCGTCACCTTGATTCTGGAATCCGCCAAGCTCCCCATCCTTCACCGGGCGCCGCGCCTGGCGGAAAAAGGATATCTCACCGGCGGCTGCAAGAGAAACCGCGACTATCTCAAGGATAAGATCACTGTCGATAAATCGATACGTGAAGGGCTGGTTGAGGTGGCCTTTGACCCGCAAACTTCCGGCGGCCTCCTGATCGCCGTGGCGCAAAAATACGCCGCCAAGCTGGTAGACGAGCTGCAAGCGAACGGCGTCAAGGCAGCTACCGCTGTCGGCTACGCCACCTCTCTCCAAAAAGCCTGGGTGAGACTCGTCTGAGGCCGTGTTCGTGATCGCGACTCGTGCTCGTAAGAAAGCACGATTGTTAGGCCGCGCTTCGGCCAGACGAGCACGACCACGAGCGACGAGCACGGCTTTTGTGGAGAAGGAAGGTGCCCGGTGGTGCCGCTGGTCTTCAAAACCAGTCTGGGGATCGTAAGGTCCCCGGAGGGTTCGACTCCCTCCCTTCTCCGCCAAAGATCTGCCGATCCTTTTCTAATCTTTCCCTCTTATTATTCGGAGACGGGCCTGTCTGGCGCAGTGGCGGATATAAGCGACCTCGATCAAATCTTCCGAGATGATCCGGTAAACGATCCGGTAGCTATTCCTGGCGGCCAAGAGGGCTCGGTAGCCCTGAAAGGCATCGAACATAGCCGGACCTATCTCAGGAAAATCGCAAAGGAGATCGAGTTTGGCGATGATCTGATCCTGGATCGCAGAGGGAAGGGCCTCCAGCTCTTTCTGAGCCCGCGGCAGGAGTTTAACCTTTCTTGGCACGCTTTGCCCTTTTGGCTTTGAACTCCTCTAGCCCAATACCCTTCCCGGCCTTGGAGTCTCGCTCAGCCTCAGCAAGCCTTTCTCTCCAGTCCGGCTGGCTCATCTCCTCCAGGGTAGCTATCATTCCCTCGTAGTCTTCATAGTTCACCAAAAGGGCGGCAGGCCTGCCTCTCTGGGTAATCACCACAGGGTCGCGCGTCTGCTTGACGCTCTCGACTATCTTCTTTGCCCGCGTCTGCAGGTCCGAAATAGGGACGATTTTCTCCATTCCATTCCTCCAAATCTTAAACTAATAACCAAATATATATCTGGAACTATATGCAAGTCAAGACGCAGAACCCTGCCAAACTACATAAAGTAATGTGTCCCTAGATTCGGGCTTAGGATTTTGCTTTGGTCTCTTCCAAGGCGAGAAAGATCTTCTCGGCCTTGATGGGAAGGTCCCTGATGCGCACCCCGACGGCATCGAAAACCGCGTTGGCGATCGCCGGCGCGACGGGAATCAGCGCGCTTTCGCCGATCCCCTTGGCGCCAAACGGCCCGTTACGGTCGGGAACTTCGACGCAAATCGGATCAATCGCTGGTGGCATATCGCCGAACGACGGTAGAACGTAATCAACAAGGTTGGGATTAATCAGCTGGCCGTTGTCGTAAGCGATTTCTTCGAACATCGCCTGGCCGATGCCGGTGATCGCCGCGCCGGCGAGCTGCTGGCGGCAACCGAGCGGGTTGAGCGCCTTGCCGACATCGACGGCGGTGGCATACTTGATGAGCTTGAACTTACCGGTATCGACGTCGACTTCCACTTCGGCGGCGCCGGCAGCAAAGAACCAAAACGCCGACGTGCTCTTCTCGCCGAATTCGTTTTTGACCGAAGTCTTGACCTGCCCCTCACCGACCAGCGTGCCCCCCTGCATGCCGAAGCGCTTGAACATCACCTCCGCGTAGTCGAGCTGCGTTTCGGGCAGACGTATCTTGCCGTCGGCGAAGGTCACTTTGTCTTCCGGCACGCCGTATTCCTTCACGACAATCTGCTTGAGTTGGCGCATGATATCCTGCGCCGCGAGCTGCACCGCTTTGCCCATATGAAAAGTCGAGCGGCTCGATGAAGTCGTGAGATCGTACGGCACGACATCGGTGTCGACGCCGAGAACTTGGATCGTTTGGATCGGAAGTCCGAGCTCCTTGCCGGCGATTTGCGCCAAGACCGTCTCCGAGCCCTGCCCCATCTCGACCGTGCCGGTATATATGGACAGGCTCGCGTCTTCGTTGAGCTTCACCACGGCGCATGAAATCGACGGCGTGATCGTCGCCTTGATCATGCACGCGAGTCCTTTTCCCCTTCTGATGTTGGTTTCTTTTTTCCCTTCGACCTTTTTTCCCCACCCGATCGATTTGGCCACTTCGTCCAAACATTCCTTAAGCCCAACGGCGCGCAGCGTCTCTTCGGTGACGAACTTATCGCCTTCGTCGTAACCGTTCTGCTTGCGTAGCTCAAGCGGATCGATCTTCAGCGCCGTGGCGATGATGTCCATTTGCGACTCCACGGCCCACGCCGATTGCGACACACCGAAGCCGCGGAACGCGCCGGCCGGCGGCTTGTTGGTGTAAACCGAATAGGAATCGATTTTAAGATTGGGAATTTTATACGGGCCCGCGGCCGTGTAGCCGGATTTTTTCGCCACCCGCGGTCCGATCTCGGCGTAGGCACCGGTGTCGAGATGGATCTCGCACTCACGCGCCACCAGCGTGCCGTCTTTCTTGACGCCGGTCTTCATGCGGATGACCGCGGCGTGCTTGGTGATCGTGTAGAAAACTTCCTCGCGCGTGAGCACCACGCGCACTGGCCGTCCCGCTTTCTGCGCCAATGCCACGGTGATCGGCTCCACTTTCGGGTAGACCTTGCCGCCGTAACCGCCGCCCAGATAGGGCACGATCACGCGCACTTTCGCGACTGGAACTTTGAAGATGTTCGCGAGCTGAGTGCGCACGACGAACGGATTTTGCGTTGTCGCCCAGACCGTAATACGCCCGCCCGGCTCGACGGAAGCGATGCACGCGTGCGTCTCGAGAAAACTGTGCTGCGTCGCCGGCAACGTGAAAGTGTCTTCAAAAATATGATCCGCTTCGGCGAAGCCTTTTTGAATATCGCCGCGGTTGAGACGGAAGTGGGTACAGACGTTGGTACCTTCTATAGGCTTGAGCTCCGCGAGATCAGCGAAACCGGACTCTGGTATGCGAACCGACTCATGGACTAGAGTCGGGGTCGGCTTTATGGCGTCCTGAACATTAAGCACCGCCGGTAATTCTTCATAATCGACTTCGATCAGCTTCAGCGCTTCTTCCGCCGCATCGACGGTCAAAGCCGCAACCGCCGCCACCGGGTCGCCAACGTGACGAACTTTTTCCGTCGCGACGATGGTTTGATCCTTGAACACCGGCCCGTAGAAAGGCTCGATGCCCTCGTCATGCAGAATATCATCGCGCGTCAGCACCGCCACCACGCCTGGAGATTTGAGCGCCTTGGACGCGTCTATTTTTGTAATCCGCGCATGCGGGTACGGGCTCCTGAGAATCTTGCCGTGGCACATCCCCGGAACGCTCATGTCCGCCAGATACTGCGCCCGCCCAGTCACTTTGGTCTCGTAGTCCAGCCGGCGAAACGTTTTACCGATATCTGCTGGTTCCATTGAGTTATCCTGCATTCTTCTTCGCGTTCTTGGCGCGGTAAAAAATAAATCGTAACAATGTAGGGGCAACCCCCCGTGGTTGCCCTTCTGGGCAGGCACAGGGGCCTGCCCCCTACCTTCCCGCTACATTCTTGATCGCTTGCATGATCTCCTGATAACAGCCGCAGCGGCAGAAATTTCCCGCCAGGTAATCGCGAATCTCCTGCTCCGAAGGCTTCGGACATTCTTCGAGCAGCGCCTTGGCGGTAAGAATAAACCCCGAAGTGCAGTAGCCGCACTGCAGTGCGCCAAACTCCATGAACGCCTCTTGCAGAGGATGGTGCTTCTTTCCATCGCCCAATCCCTCGATTGTCAGAACGTCACAGCCATCAGCATCCACGGCCAGAACCGAACAGGCGCTGACCGGTTTTCCGTTAACCAGCAGCGTGCATGCCCCGCACACCTGCATGTCGCACCCGAGTTTGGCGCCGGTCAATCCGAGCTGCTCGCGCACGACCTCGAGCAGGCTTGAGCGCGCCTCCACCTCCAGGGCCCTATCCATTCCATTGACACGAAGTTGAATCCGCTTTTTCATGCTTCCCGCTTAGCTCGTCAGGGCGCGTTCGTAGGCACATTGCGCGGCGCGTCTCACCAGCGTAAGAACGATCGCCCTTTTGTACTGCTCCGATCCGCGCAGGTCGCTTGTGGGGCTGCACTCTTCAGCCGCCGAACGGGCCGCCTCCTGCACCCGCTCCGGGCGCAGCGGCTTCCCCTCCAGGACTCTTTCCGCCTTCCGGGCCCTCATAGGAATGGGAGCGACGCATCCCAGAACGACGCGCGCTCCCTGGCAGGTTTTTCTCCCCTCATCCAGAGAAATACGAACCGACACGCCGACGCAGGGCTTGTCGACCACGGAGCTGCTGGAGAAGCGAATGTATTCTATTCCGGAACGATCCGGCAGAGGTGGAATAATGACCTGCGTTAAAATCTCGTCATCGGCGAGGCTGGTCTGGTAGTAGTCCAGGAAAAGCTCCTCGAGAGGAATGACCCGTTCCCGTGAAGGGCCCCGAACCCGAGCGCGCGCATCCAGGGAGATAAAAACCTGGGCAAGGTCGGTGAGCGGCTCGCCGGAGGCGATATTCCCGCCGATGGTCCCGACGTTGCGCACCCGGATGTTGGCCACTTCCTTTTCCAGCTCGCAAAGGATGGGAAACTTTTCTCCGACAAGGCTTGAGGTCTCGATTTCGTGGTGGGTGACCAGCGCCCCGAGGATCAAGCCCTCTGCGGGTTCCCAACGTAATCCTTTAAGCTCGCGGATCTTCTTGATGTTGACCAGGGCCTTGGGCTGGAGCAGCCCCTGCTTCATGACGATGCTGAGGTAGGCCCCGCCTGCGTATACTCGCGCCTCCCCGGCGTACCGCTGCAGCAACCCGCAGGCCTCGGCAACGGTGTTCGGCTCAAGGTATTCGAAGTTTCTCATAGCAATTTTAAGCTGTCAGCGATCAGCTTTCACCCTCACCTGTCCCGTTTGCGCTCCCGGTGAACGCCGCTGCCCGGTCGAAGAGCCCGCGCATCCGATGACTGCCGGCGGGAATAAGCACTTACCCATTGCGCGGGCTCGGAGAGCGGGTGGTGGCGTTCACCTAAAATTCCCTTACAAATACTTGACCTTCTCCACGCCGGGCACCTTGATCTTTTCAAAGCGCTCCCTCTCGCCCATGGGCATGGTCGCATCAACACCCCAGGCGGCGGTCGTTCGCGGTTTGGGCACGGAGGGGTCCAGAGTCGAGCAGGCGATGCGGGGGATAATGATGATATCCCGATCCGGCTGCATGCGCGTGCTGAGCGCCCACTCTACGTCCACAGGGTCATAGACATCGATATCTTCATCTACCACGGTAACCTGTTTCAGCCCTATGCCGAGCGACAGCAGCGCCAGAATGACGTTCCGCGCTTCCTCTTCGTGCCTCTTCTTGATGGCGACTACCGCATGGTGACGGAAGGTTCCTCCCGGAGTCACGTGAACGGCTTTGACTTCCGGGACGATCTTCTTGGCCTCACGGTAAATCACCGCCGCGTTGGCGTATTCGATGAGTGTATGGTTCTCCGTTACAGGAAGACCGGTAAGGGCGGTCTGATAAATGGGATTTTGCCTCATGGTAATGGCGGTGACCTTCAGCACGGGCGACTGCTTGCTCTCGCTGTAGGTCCCGGGATATTCCCCGTAAGGACCGTCGGCGACTCTTTCCCCTGGAAGGGTAATCCCTTCGATGACGATCTCCGAAGCAGCGGGCACTTCTACATCTATCGTTTCGCATTTCACCAGCTTCACCGGCGCCCCGCGCAACCCTCCCGCGACATGAAACTCGTCCACACCGAACGGCACTTTCGCCTGAGATCCGATGATGATCGCCGGCTCCACGCCGACGGCGGTCGCCACTTCCAAACCTCGTCCCCTTTCCTCGGCCTTTAAGATCATCCGGCCGAGGTGATGATCCGCAGGGGCCCACAAGGACAGCCGATCTTTGCCGAGCAAAAGCATGCGGTGAATGGAAACATTGCGAATCCCCGTATCCGGATCCTTTCCGATCTGCGCGCCTATGGTAATATAGGGTCCGACATCTTTTTCCGAATGAGTCACCATCGGCAGGCGGAATAAATCGATCTCATCGCCTCTCCAGCATATCTCCTTCACCGGCCCCGTCTGCACCATCTCAGGCGGTATCCGCTTCTCCTCCAGCGTCAGGTAGCGTTCCAGCAGCTGCTCCTCTGAAACCCCCAATCCGAGCGCCACCAATTTACGAGTAGCAAATAGTCCCCCTAAAACTCGCCAACCCGCAAACCCTTTGATGCTCTCAAACAAGAGGGCCGGGCCACAGACGTCGGAGGTCTTGCGGATGCCCGCAGCGATCTCGTATTTTACATCGACTTCCTCGCTGATTCGCAGCAGTTGTCCCTGCTCCTCCAGGTAGGAAAGATAACCCCGAAGATCTTCAAACATGGCTTCTCCTTCGATAATCCTAAATAATTTTTAATGGTTAATTTTGAATTTTGAGTTGTCCGGATATTTTCTCCAATGAAGCTCCCCGCCCCAAGGGGCGGGGTTTCTTTCAGAATAATTTGCAAAACTCTAGATTCCACCCGTCAGACAAAGTCTGCTCAAGTTGAGCCGACCCCTCGTGTCATTCTGAGGCCGCAGGCCGAAGAATCTCCTGCAAAACGAGATCCTTCGCTTTGCTCAGGATGACAAGAAAGCAGTGCCGACACCAACAGCTCTTCCAACAAACATTACCATACCTTCAAACCCCTACCCCACAACCCCACCTTAAAGGTTCCCCGCCTCAAGAGGCGGGGTTAACATCGAATTCAAAATTAAGAATTCAAAACTAAAAATTTCAATCTTACTTCTTGTATATGACGACTTTGAGCTCTTTGCCCCTGCCGCCCTCGGGGCATGCGCTGATTCCCACCAGGCAGTTCATCTCGGCCCGGAAATCGACGTGCGTCCCAGGCTTGGGCCTTATCATCGCATAGCGCATCGTGCCGGTTTTGGCGTTGATGACCATGGTCTGAAAGACGTTGAGCGGGCTGGGGATATCTTCCTTGAGGATCCTCCACGGCTTCAAGGCCTCAGCGAGATTTTCCCAGCATCCGTGCTTGGGCGCGGCGCCCCTTTTTCTGCCAAGCCTCTTCCATGTACCGCCGTATATTTTAAAGATCTCGTCGCCCCATTTTTTGTAGAAGGAAATGCTGCACATGCCCTTTTCCATATCATGGGCCCCCTGGTAGGTATCCTTTACGATCGTCATCATCACGTTGTTGAACTTGGAGATCAAAACGTCGCCGGTGCTGACGTAGATCTTTCCCAGGTCGACCTTGGTCCGCGCCTGGTCGAACCGCTCCCTGACATTTTTCAGGTTGAAGACGACGAAGTCCGCGGTGGACTGGCCGGTCACGCGAATGACTTGATTCTTTTTTACCGGGAACGCCTTCCCGGTGTTGCTTGGAATAACATCTTCTTGAATGACGCGCATAGTTGTCTCCTTATGTCGGTATGGCTTTCATACGTCAATCGATGGGTTCGTTCAAGAGCGGGCGAGGTGCTCGGCCTGCAGACGGTGGTCTCAGTGGGAGCAGAAGATCCTAACGAGCCGATCAGAGACTTGGATCCGGCGTTATCAGGGCGTTCCGTGGGGTTATCGGATCCCTCCCCGGCATCCGATGGTCTTTGCGGACCAGACGGGGATGCTGGAAGAGATTCATCTTCAGGGCCAACCCGGACCAGACAGACGTTCCGATGGCCCCGATGGCCTCAAGGTTCTGTGCCAGGGCCGGCTTACCCAACTCCCGGTGGACTCGCTTCTGAAGGTCTCGGATTTTCCCGCGGACCTCCCTCGTGGGTCCGAACAATTTTCCAGGCAGGAACGCCGAATAACTGCGTCGCAGTCTCTTGGCGAAGTACTGAGCCTTCTTGCGCATGATCGGGTTGTGCGAATCCTTCCATTTGAGATACCCATTCAGCCAGGTCTCTACCACCCGATAGATGGAAGGGCCCAGCCGCCGGAAGTCCTCGTCGAAACAGTTGCGCTGGATCGACTCGATCTCCGCAGCCGTCATCTCTTTGTGCTTCACGACGGAGAAGAAGCCGGTGGCCTTGCGATAGTATTCCTTCGGCGTCTCCTCGACATATTCGTGGAAGAGATTGTTTTCCTTTACGTGTTTAAAGTACGGAGTACCCGGCACAGGCCCGTAGATAAGAAATTGGGAAAAAGCAGGCTTCAATGAGAGCAGCCCATTCAGTTCTTCCTGAATGATTTCCCGGTTCTGATAGGGGAAGCCCACGATCATCGAAGCCAAGATACTGATCCCGTGGTCTCTGAACTCGGTGAAAACCTCGGCAACGGGACGACCATTTTGCTTATCATAGCCGGATCGAGTTCCCTCATAGCCGATCCACATCCCGTCGATCCCCATCTCCATGATCTCGGTGACCGTGTAGCGACTGAGGGCCCGGACACTGGCGAAACAAAAGACCGAGAGGGCCTTCCCCTCTTTCACCACACAGTCGCGGAACTCCATTGCCCGGCGCTTGTTCAGCAGGAAGTCCTCGTCCATGATCATAATGGACATTTCCGGATCGATCTCATGATAGCGACGCACAGCGTTATAGATATCCTTTCCGCTGGGGAGCAGGCGGATATGGCGCCGTTTGAAAAAATGGGAGGTGCAACAAAAATCGCAACCGTTGGCACAACCCAGGCCGGCGAAGACCATGCCGCTCTGGCTGACCTTTTTTCCAAAGATCTTCATAGGGTTGATCACAGTCGGGTGAGTATAAGGCATCTGGATCTTTGGCTCTCCGAGCAACCTGCGCATGAAGGCGACACCCTCCTCCCGGCAGATATGGTCCCCGTACTGTTTCAGAACCTCGTCCGCGAGAACCGTGCCATAAGAGCCAAGGATGATCTCTGTCCCTGGTGAGTGCTTGCGGATGAGATCCACCATCTCCTCCATGATGTGGAAGGTGGCCATGATGAAGGCGATCCCGACATAATCGTAGCCTTGCTTCAGCTCCCGGATCAGCTCCTCCCTCGACGGGTATTGGAGCACCGTGGTGGGAGCGTTGAGATTGACGGCGATGTATTCAAGGGAGAATTGCGTATGAAGGGAACGGGGGCTGAACATCCCCTGGGCCCTGGTCACCTGTCCGTGAAGAAGCTCGTAGCCAACACTGGGGCCGTCGCCATACGCCTCTCCCAATGGCCGGCAAACACTGGTAAGCAGGACTTTCTTCATAACGCTATCACTGAGAAGTTGCTCATTAAAAGATTCCCAGATCCTGAAAAACCCGTCCGTTCCCTTTTCGGGTTTTTCCCAGGCCTCGTCTACTTACAAAGCCGCGTATCGGGTGAAAATACTGCGCCACCCCGGTCGACCCCTCGGACAATGCAGGTGAGGGAGGCGCCATTTCAGGCTGAAATGAGCCTGAATGAACAGACCACTGACCTCAAAAGCCACACCATTGTCAGGATCTCTTATACAATATCTCCTCCTGTCTTGTCACTAGCAAAATCCTACGGTAGACCCCAACCGCTACATGACCTAACCCCAATTTCCGGTTGACAGGCGTGATTGGATGATGGGAGAATGCGCCGATTTTATGGAACAGGGTTTTCAAGCAAGCGAGCAGAAAAGTTCCTCCCGCGAAGCGATAGAAAATGCTCAGGCCGGGAATCAGCCGGTCATTGAGGTCGAGAACGTCACCAAAGCCTTCCACACGCCCGATCAGGGCATGATGGTCGCGCTGGAGGACATCACGTTAAGCATCCCTTACGGCGAGTTCGTCACTGTGGTAGGCCCCAGCGGCTGCGGCAAATCCACCCTGCTGAAGCTCATTGCAGGGTTGACTCCCATCTCCGGAGGCCGAATCCTCTACCAGGGATCGGAGGTCCAAGGGCTGAACACCAAGGTGGGCTACGTGCCCCAGGAGAGCAAGCTGTTTCCCTGGCTGACCCTGGAAGAGAACGTTGCCTTTGGTCTGGATCCAAAACGTTATTCCCGCCAAGAGCGCGAGCGGCAAGTGCGCTATTTCATCAACCTCGCCGGACTGAGCGGATTTGAAAAATATTATCCGGCGCAGCTTTCAGGCGGCATGGGCAAGCGGGCTTCGATCATTCGTGCCCTGGCTTACGAGCCCCCGGTCATTCTCATGGACGAGCCGTTCGGCCCGCTCGACGCGCAGACGCGCATGATCCTGCAGGACGAGCTGCTCAAGATCTGGGAGCAAAAGCGCCAGACGATCATCTTTGTGACGCACGATCTGGTCGAAGCGGTGGCGCTCGCGGATCGCGTCGTGGTGATCACGCACCGGCCCGGCCGGGTCAAAGACTTTATCCAGGTGCCGATGCGCCGCCCGCGCA
>Ga0209212_1003431_pt1 | contig 20945 bp, 22 predicted proteins | sample RifGroC2_FD_183996 | JGI IMG/M metagenome (GOLD analysis project Ga0209212, IMG submission 183996) | Groundwater microbial communities from Rifle, Colorado, USA - Groundwater C2 (SPAdes) (version 2) | ecosystem: Environmental > Aquatic > Deep subsurface > Groundwater | place: Rifle, Colorado... | reverse complement strand
GTCAGACGTGATGGAAATGTTGAAGGGGAAGACGGCGATCAAGATGTTTCAGAGATATCCAGAGATGAAGAAGAAGCCGTATTGGGGGAATCATTTTTGGGCGAGAGGGTATTGTGTGAGTACCATTGGGCTGGATGAAGAGAAGATCAAAAAATATGTGCAATACCAGGAAGAAGAGGAGCGGCAGGAGGAATCTCAACAGCTGGAATTCGGCTTTTAGCCGAGCATTTCAGGCCACCGGCTCCGCCGGTGGGAATTGACTCTCAATCTGGAGAAAAACGCATGAATTTATTCACGATTCTCATCGCTGGTATCATTTTTATCTTTTTTTCCGGTATCCGCATTATCCGCCCCACGCACCGCGGGCTGGTGGAACGCTTCGGGAAATACACGCGTTTTGGCATGCCGGGGTTCAACTGGATCATCCCGGTCGTCGAGAACATGTATTTGGTGAACATCACCGAACAGATGGTCAACGCCGAGCCGCAGGAGATCATCACCAACGACAATCTTAACGCCAAAGTGGACGCGCAGGTTTATTTCAAGGTCAAGCCCGACGAAGAAAGCGTCAAGAATTGCCAGTACAACGTCGGCAATTACCAGTGGCAGATCGTCAATTTGGCCAGGACGACGCTGCGCAGTATCATCGGGACCATGACGCTGAAATCCGCCAACAGCGAGCGAGGCAAAATAAATTCCGACCTGCACTCGATCCTCCTTCGGGAAACCGATAAATGGGGGCTCGAGATCGTGCGTACCGAACTTAAAGAGATCGACCCGCCCAAAGACGTCCAGGACACCATGAACAAAGTTGTTAAAGCAGAAAATGAAAAGATCTCCGCGATCGATTTTGCCACGGCCACCGAAACGGTCGCCGACGGACAAAAGCGCGCGGAGATCAAAAAGGCCGAAGGGATCAAGCAGGCGAACATCCTTCGGGCACAGGGTGAGGCCGAAGCCATCCGTCTGGTCAATGACGCCGCCAATCAATATTTTATCGGCAATGCCCAGATCTTAAGAAAGCTGGAAGCTGTTGAACATGCTTTACAAAATAACGCGAAGATCGTTATTCCTTCGAATACGGAATTGGTTAATGTCATCGGAGAATTGGCGGGCGTAATGCCGCTTAGAAAGGATTTGAAATAAATATGCCCGAGCGCATTGAAACCGACAGTATGGGGGGGATTTAGTGTCCCTGCGGATAAAAGCGACTTTTGATAAAATGCCGGCACGCGCACACATTCTCTTTCCATTGTTCCTCTTATTCTTCGGTATCAGTTTTTGCTTATTTCCGCTCCAGTCGGCACGGGCGGACGCGCCGCGCGCGGCGTACATCATCGAACTCAATGGGGACACGATCAACCCCGTTACCGCCGAATACATCGCGGCATCCATCGACAAGGCCCACAAAGAAAACGCCGTGTGCCTGATCATCAAACTCGACACCCCCGGAGGATTGCTCGATTCCACGCGCCTGATCGTCAAGAAAATGCTCACCTCACCGGTGCCGGTCGTTGTCTATATCGCGCCCAGCGGTTCCCACGCGGGCTCCGCGGGCGTTTTTATCACCTACGCCAGCCATGTCGCCGCGATGGCGCCCTCGACCAACATCGGCGCCGCGCATCCGGTCCAGATGGGCGGGGAAAAGCCAGGAAAGAAATCGAGCGAGTGGGGGGAACTGCGCGAGCTCATCAAAGAACTCAAAGGAGACCAGAAAGTAACGCCCGCCGATAAAAAGGATTCCGCCAAAAACGACAAAACCGCAAAAGAAGAGATCGTGCCCGATGAAGACCCGATGGGCAGCAAAATCCTGCAGGACACAACCGCCTTTATCCGGGCCATCGCGACAAAAAAGAAGCGCAACGCCGAATGGGCGGTGGAAAGCGTCACCAAAAGTCTGTCCATTACCGACCAGGAGGCGCTGGCCAAAGGGGTCGTTGAGATCGTCGCCGTTGATGAACAAAATCTGCTCGAGCAGCTTGACGGGCGCACCGTGGAGGTCGCCGGTAAAATAGTCACGCTGCAGACCAAAGGCGCGCTCATTGAGCATATCGCGATGGACGCGCGGCAACAGTTCTTTAACGTTCTGGCCAACCCCAGCATCGCCTACATTTTAATGGTCCTCGGTTTTTACGGCCTGTTATATGAAATAACGCACCCCGGCTTCGGGGTACCGGGCGTCCTGGGAGGTATTTTTATGGTCCTGGCCTTTTACAGCATGCAAACCTTGCCGACCAATTACGCCGGCTTGGCCCTGCTCATTTTTGGGTTGGTCCTCCTGATCACGGAAGCGTTCACGCCGGCATTCGGATTACTGGCCCTGGGGGGCGTGGTCTGTCTGGCGCTGGGTTCCATGCTTTTATTTGAGTCGGCGGATCCGATCATGCGGGTTTCCAAAGCGGCGGTCCTGGCGACTTCCCTGACCACAGCGGGGATCACGTTGTTTTTGCTGCGCTCCGTTTTGCGCGCGCACAGGAGCAAAGTTTTAGGCGGGAAGGAAGGCCTCATCGGCGCGGTCGGCACGGCCGAGACCCCCCTGGCGCCCAGGCGCCCGGGCCAAGTTTTCGTGCACGGCGAGACCTGGAACGCCCAAAGCGATGAAGAGATCAACAAAGGCGAGGAAGTCGTTGTCCTGGAAATTCTGGGATTAACGTTGAAGGTTAAACAAAAATAGAAGGAGGAGCGTCATGTCCGTACCACTGATCATTCTCGGTTTATTCGCCCTCTGGTTGTTCAACAGCATCAAGATCGTCAATGAATACGAGCGGGCGGTCATTTTTCGTCTGGGCCGCGTCCTTGGAAAAGAAAAAGGGCCAGGTGTCGTATTGGCCTTCTGGCCGATCGACATCCCGGTCATCGTCAGCTTAAGGCTCATCACCCTGGATGTCCCGCCGCAGGACATCATCACCAAAGACAACGTTTCGGCGAAGGTCAACGCGGTCGTGTATTTTCGAGTGATGGACCCGATCCGGGCGACCATCGAGGTCCAGAATTATCAATACGCGACCTCCCAGATGGCCCAGACGACGCTGCGCAGCGTCCTGGGGGAGATGGAATTAGACGGCCTTCTGGCGGAACGCGAGAAGATCAACCACAAATTGCAGACGCTGCTCGACAAGCAAACCGACCCGTGGGGCATCAAGGTCTCCAACGTCGAGGTCAAGCACGTGGATATTTCCGAAGATCTCCGGCGCGCCATGGCCCGGCAAGCCGAGGCGGAACGCGAACGCCGCGGAAAAATCATCGCGGCCGAAGGCGAGTACCAGGCAGCGGAAAAAATTTGCCAGGCGGCGGAGCTCATGCAAAAATCACCCATGGCGTTACAGTTGCGTTACTTGCAGACCTTGGTCGAGATCGGCGCGGAAAACAACACCACGACGATCTTCCCGATCCCGATTGATATCCTGAAAGTATTCAGCGACCAAAACAAAAAATCGTAACTCGCAAGCCGGGAGAAGCGAACTATGGAGTACCGCATCGAAACCGACAGCATGGGGGAGATCGAAGTCCCCGTGGACAAATACTACGGGGCGCAGACCGCGCGCTCTTTGCTCCATTTCAAGATCGGCACGGAGCGTTTCCAGCCGGTTTTGATCCGGGCGCTGGCCCTTGTCAAGAAAGCGGCGGCCCAGACCAACATGGAATTAGGGCTGTTACCGAAAGATAAAGGGGGATTGATCATCCGGGCCGCGGATGAGGTCATCGCGGGCAAGCTCAACGACCATTTTCCACTGGCCGTCTGGCAGACCGGAAGCGGAACCCAGACCAACATGAACGTCAATGAAGTCATCGCCAACCGCGCCATCGAGTTGGCCGGCGGGAAGCTCGGCAGTAAAGCGCCCATTCACCCCAACGACGATGTTAATAAAGCCCAATCCACCAATGATGTCTTCCCAACAGCCATGCACATCGCGGCCATTGAGGAGATCCACCGGCGGCTGATCCCGTCACTTACACGCTTGCGGGATGCCTTGGCGGCCAAAGCGCAAGAATTCAAAGACATTATCAAGATCGGCCGGACCCATCTCATGGATGCCACCCCTTTAACGCTCGGCAACGAATTTTCAGGCTACGTCCAGCAACTGTCCAACGGGCTTAAACGCATCGAATCCGGTAAACAGCGCTTGTATGAACTGGCCTTGGGCGGTACGGCGGTGGGGACAGGGCTTAACACGCATCCGCAATTCGCCTCAAAGGCCGTTGCCAGGATAGCTGAAATAACCGGGGAACCCTTTGTAGAAGCGGAAAATAAATTCGAGGCACTGGCGGCCAACGACGCCATCGTGGAATTCAGCGGCGTCCTCAAGACCCTGGCCGCCTCCTGCACAAAAATCGCCAACGACATCCGCTGGCTGGCTTCAGGGCCGCGATGCGGTATAGGAGAGCTCAGCCTGCCGGAAAACGAACCGGGTAGCTCTATCATGCCGGGCAAAGTAAACCCGACCCAATGCGAGGCATTAAGCATGGTCTGCGCCCAGGTCATGGGCAGCGACACGACCATCAACTTCGCCGGCGCCAGCGGGAACTTCGAATTGAACGTCTATAAACCCCTCATGATCTTCAACCTACTGCAATCCATTGAACTGCTTGCGGATTCGTGCGAGAACTTCACAACGCACTGCGTGGCCGGGATTGAAGCTAACCTGGAAAATATCAAAAAACACCTGGAAAATTCCCTGATGCTGGTAACCGCTCTGAACCCGCACATCGGATATGACAAAGCCGCCAAAGTCGCCAAAAAGGCGCACGCAGAGCATATGACCCTCAAACAGTCCGCCGTTTCCCTCGGATTCCTCACCGAAGCGCAATTCGACTCCCTCGTCCGCCCGCAGGACATGCTCAAGCCAAAATGAAAAAATCCTAGTTATACCTTGACGATAGCAGGGTTAGCGTATATCCTTTAAATAGTCGTAACCCGTTGAAGAGTGGCATAGTTCGAAACGTCTGCCATTTAGCGGTTATCGCTTCCCGTTGCGACACCGTTCACCGAACAGCGAGGTAAATATGGTTAAACCCATGATCAAGGAACGCCGCGGTTATTCCCGGGCAAAACGTATCTTGAGCATCGAATACCGGCTTTACAAAAGCAGACGCCGGCCTGCCGATCAGCAATGGCATCTTTCGACAACCGAAGACATCGGCCCCGAAAGTTTATCTTTTTACAGCGATTATGAATACCACCAAGGCGACATTCTCGATGTCAGGGTTGTCATGTCCGGTGTCCTGGACGTTTTCAATGGGCGCGGCGAAGTCATCCGGGTCGATCAAAAACGCATGGGGGCGTGCTTTTTCGTGGCTGTCCGGCTTATCGGGCAAGCGGCCCACCCGCGGAGCCGGGGCGTCCAGCGCGGTTTCTGCGTGCCTGCGCGCCACAGAAGCCCAGGCACGCGGGCACGCGGCGACCGTTAAAACGCGTTTAGCAAGAATCTGCTTTTTCTATGGATAAAACGACTTCGGGATACGTGTCCGAAGTCTTTTTATTTACGCGCCCTGCCTGGCGCGCACAATGATGGAGTAAACATTTTACTCCAAGCGCGGTATTTGCTAAGATTTTAATGTTAAAACAGTGTTCTGCTATGACCTAAAAGCCTGACATGTCCATCCGGTTAAAACTTATCATTATCTTCCTGGTCCTGATTGGCGCAACAATGGGGGTTGTGAGCGTCTGGACCTACTCTACCGCTAAAAGTGCCCTGATAGAAACTACGTTGAAGGGATTATGGGCTACTGCTGAATTCAGGGAAGGGGAAATCTTCCTTTTTTTAGAGAAGCTAAAAACCAGGGTCATCGATTTTTCGTCCGATGGTTTTATCAGGGACAGCTTAGAGAAGATTAATGAAGGCGGGGAGGATGTTTCAGCCTTGACGCAGATCCTGAATACACATCTGATAAAGAATAAAATATCCCTGGACCCTGATTTAAAATTCATTGATATCGTAGACTTGGGCGGGAGGGTCGCTGCTTCTACGGACGCGTCCAGGGTCGGACTGGATCAATCCGGCAAGCAATATTTTTTAAAAAAAATTAAAGATTTTTATATCGGAGATATCTATGAGAACCGGGATGGCTCCATGGACCAGGAGGTATCCATGCCTCTTAAGGACCGGGTCGACCCTTCCAGGACCATAGGGTATATCGTCAATCACGGCAAGTCAGGCATCCTTAATGAGCTGTTATCAGGAAACCTTGTTATCAGATTGGGCGCATTGACGCAATTAAGGGGTATCGGCCAGACGGGTGAGACCTACCTTGTGAATCAGGATAAATTCATGGTAACAGACGCGCTTTTTGTGAAAAATGCCGCGTTCCGGCAAAAGGTGGACAGCTATCCGGTCAGGCAATGTCTGGAACATAATGAAGAGGTCAACGGAACGTGGGTCGGGTATTACGGGGACCGTGTGGCCGGCGCTTCCATGTGCCTGACGGTGGGGGATTTTCGCTGGGTGCTGCTTTCCGAGCAGAGTGAGCGCGAGACATTTGACCCCATCCGCAAGTTGAAGTGGATATCCATTTTTATCGGCGGGCTGGTTATGCTTTGGGGGGCGTTGGCCGCCTCCATCATCGCGCGGATCATCTCAGGCCCTCTCCATAAATTGACGGAAATCAGCAATGAAATTTCCAACGGGAAACTGGATGTCCCCATGGAAGAGACCCGGAGAAAAGATGAAATAGGTGTTTTGTCCAGGGCCTTTGAGCGCATGGTGGTCAGCCTGCGCAAATCCGCGGAGGATGTTGAAAAAAGGACCCAGGAACTCGCCCAGAGCGAGTCGAGGGTCCGCGCGATCGTTGAAAGCACCCTGGAAGGCATCATCGTTATCGATGAGGAAGGGATCATTGATTCGTTTAATCCATCCGCCGAAAGAATATTCGGGTATAAGGCCCGGGAGGTCACGGGAAAAAACATATTCTTTCTTATGCCCGAACGCCATAGCGAAAGCCGTGACGGATATGTTAAGGAATATTTAAAACCCGGGGTCAAAGGGTTCCTTGGGAAGCCCAAGGAATTTAGAGGGATGCGAAAGGACGGCAACACTTTTCAGTTGGAAATATCCGCCAATGAGGTATATTTTGGGCCCCGCCGGATGTTTGTGGCAAGCGTGCGGGACATCACGGAACGTTTAAGGGCGGAGCACAACCTCCGCACCCTTTCGATGGCGGTCGAGCAAAGCCCGGCCGCGACCATGATCACGGATCTGGAAGGCAGGATTGAGTATGTCAACCCGGAATTTGTCAAGATGACAGGGTATGATTTGAAGGAAGCGGTCGGCAAGAAAACCAGTATTTTAAAATCGGGATACATGGCAAAGAAGGTATATGAAGGGCTGTGGAAGGCGATCACCTCCGGCCAGAATTGGCAGGGAGAGTTATATAACAAGAAAAAGAACGGTGAATTGTTTTGGGCCAATGTTTCTATTTCTCCTATCCGCGGCCGCGAAGACAACATCACGCATTTTGTCGGGATCGAGGAGGATATCAGCCTTCAAAAAGAATATGAGAAGAGGCTTGTCCATGAGGCGCATTTTGACGGCCTGACACAACTGCCTAACCGTCTGCTGGCCATTGACCGTTTGTCCCAGGCCCTGGTGAGGGCCCGCCGGGAGAAAAAAATCGTCGTGGTGATGTATATCGACCTCGACCAGTTTAAAATGGTCAACGATACCCTCGGCCACCCGGTGGGGGACGACCTTTTGGTTGAGGCGGCCCGCCGGCTTGTTTCCTCCGTGAGGGAAAGCGATACGGTCGCCCGCCTGGGGGGGGATGAATTCCTTATTATCTTAGAAGACCTTGAGACGAAAAACCAGCGGCAAGTCATCATCCTCGCCCAGAATATTTTAAGCTTATTTTCCGTACCGTTTGTTTTTGACAACCGGGAGGCCTTTATCACCGCGAGCATCGGGATAACGGTCTATCCGGATGACGGGGATGATTCGACGGTCCTTCTAAAAAACGCGGATGCCGCCATGTATAAAGTCAAGGGGGAACAGCGTAACTCCTTTTTATTCTTCACGCCTGAAATGAACAAAAAGGCCGTTGAGCGCATGGAGATGGAACATTACCTGCGGCACGCGCTTGAAAACAGGGAAATGACGATCCACTATCAGCCGCTGGTGGACGCTGTTTCTGAAAAATTGATCGGCGCCGAGGCCCTTTTGCGCTGGAACAACCCCGCGTTAGGCGCCGTGGCGCCGGACCGTTTTATCCCATTGGCCGAGGAGACGGGGATCATCGTCCCCTTGACGGAATGGGTTTTGGAAACGGCGTGCAAGGAAGCTAAAAAATGGCCGGCGCAGGCCCATTCACACCCCTTACGTTTATCGGTAAATATTTCCTCCCGGAATTTTAAAGGGGAGGATCTGGTCAAGACCGTGATGCGCATATTGAAAGAGAACGCCTTCCCTCCGGATGGTCTTGAACTGGAGGTCACCGAACGCTTGCTGATCGACGACCCGGCCAAGGCGTTACGTATCTTTTATGAATTAAGGAGAAAAGGCGTCCGCCTTTCGATCGACGACTTCGGGACAGGTTATTCGGCCCTCACGTACCTCAAAGAGTTTCCCTTTCATACCCTCAAGATTGACCGGGCGTTTGTGCGGGGCATTATCAAAGAACCTAAAGATGCCGCCCTGGCCAAGGCGATCATTGCCATATCCCATAGCCTGGGGCTCAAGGCCATCGGGGAAGGGGTGGAGACAGAAGAGCAGTTGCAATGCCTGCGCTCCATGGGATGCGACTGGGTCCAGGGGTATTATTTCAGCAAGCCCCTCCCCGCGGATGAGTTCCGGAATTTCGCTTCCCGCTCCTCCTGACAGGAATCTCTTCTCCCGTGGAGGACTATTGTGTTTTGTTTTTCTATTGTTTCTATTTTGTGGTTTCCCCCTCATCTGTTATAATAACGCTCAATGATCCAATTTTTATTAAAACTTCCCAAAAGGAACCTTGTCCATGCCTGAAGCACCGGAAAAACGCAAATACGAGCGCTACAATACCGAATTAAAGCTTTATTTTGACCGGAGTTTTGAAGTCGAGACCAAGGTCAAATATCAACTGCTCGACAAACAAAACGACAAACCCCTCTCCCGCAAATACGCGGCCTTGAGCAAGAACGTGAGCGCGGAAGGGTTAAGTTTCCTGGCATCCCAGCAATTAAACCCGGGCGACTACCTGCATCTGGAAGTTTATCTGCCCACGGCGACCAAGCCGGTACACATGGAAGGGGAGGTCCGCTGGTCCAACCCCGCGGCGGCGGACAAACGCGAAGGCCCCATGTTCCAGACCGGCGTGCTCCTGACGAAAGTCAACGGCGAAGCGGTCGATCCGACGATCCATTTCGACAAAAAATATCAGGTCAGCTGGAGCAACGTCCTGGAATCCGTCCTGGGCCATTTCAAAGATCTCGCCAAAAAGAACATCAAGAAATAACAACATACTGGTGCAATGAAAAGTCGGTGGCAGGAACAAGGGGCAAGGAAATCCAAAGATGATCTCCTGGCCCTGCGGGTCTACACGTCGCGGCTCCTCGGAGGAGACCCCGCCCTGGTACTTCAGGGCGGGGGGAACACTTCCGTCAAATTAAACATCACCAACCTTTTTGGAGAACCCGAAGAAGTCCTTTATGTCAAGGGCAGCGGCTGGGACCTGGCCGCGATTGAAAAACAGGGCTTCGCGCCGGTCAGACTGGATCTCTTAAAACGCATGGCGGGACTTGACCACTTGACCGATATTGAAATGGTCAGAAACCAGCGCGCGGCCATGACCGACCCGTCGGCGCCGAACCCTTCCGTTGAAGCCATCTTGCACGCCATCATCCCTTTTAAATTCGTCGACCACACCCACGCGGACAGCGTCGTTGCCGTCAGTAACACCAAAAACGGCGAAGCGCGTATCAAAGAAATTTACGGACGCCACGTCCTCATCGTGCCCTACGTAATGCCGGGGTTCATCCTGGCGCGAAAAGTCTTTGAGATGACGCGCGAGATCGATTGGCGGCGGCTGGAGGGAATGATCCTCTTGCACCACGGTGTTTTCACTTTTTCCAATGACGCCAAAGAGAGTTACACGCGGATGATCCGGCTGGTCACCAAAGCGGAGGAATACCTCAAGAAAAAAAAGGCGGCCGTTCATTTTGCAAAGGCAAAGATCAATGATGACCTGCCCGGATTGGCCAACATTCGTCAAGCTGTTTCGCGCGCCCGTAACAGCGCGGTCATCGCGCGGTGGAATCCGGGGAACCGGCAAGTCGCTTTCGCCAACCATCCCAAAGCGCGGACGATCGCCACGCGCGGGCCGCTGACCCCCGACCACGTGATCCGTACCAAACGTATTCCGGCCATTATTGGCCAGGACCCGCAAAAAGGTGTCGAACGCTTCGTCAAAGAATATCGCCAATATTTCCTCCGCCACGCGACCGCGGGACTAAAACCTTTGGACCCCGCGCCGCGTTGGGCGGTGTGGCCGGGGTACGGGACAATATCTTTCGGCACAACACTTGATGAGACAAACATCATCAATGACATCACTGAACATACAATTGATGCGATTCTTCAAGCCGAAAAGCTGGGAGGATGGCAGGCCTTGCCGGAAAAAGATATTTTTGAGATCGAATACTGGGAACTGGAACAGGCCAAACTGAATAAAAGCGTCAGGGCGCCTGTGTCCCAGGGAAAAATCGCCCTCGTCACCGGCGCGGCGAGCGGCATCGGCAAGGCCTGTGCCGAAGCGCTGGCAGCAGAGGACCCGGCCATTACAAAAATCTTCAAGCAGCCGGAGGCACTGGGAATCATTTGCGACGTGACAAAGCCGCGCGCGATCGAAAAAGCGGTCAGCGCCACCGTGCGGCGTTTCGGCGGGCTGGACATTCTGATCAGCAATGCCGGAACATTCCCACCCAGCGCGACAATCGCGCAGACCGATCAAAGCTCCTGGCAAAAGAGTTTAAATATCAACCTCAACAGCCACCAGATACTCATGAAGGCTTGCATCCCGTATCTGGAATTGGGAGTTGACCCGGCGGTCGTGATCATCGCCTCTAAAAATGTTCCGGCACCGGGGCCAGGGGCGGGGGCGTATTCCGTCGCCAAAGCGGGATTAACCCAGTTAGCCCGCGTGGCCGCGCTGGAATTGGCCGCGAAAAACATCCGCGTCAACGTTGTTCATCCCAACCAGGTCTTCGACACGGCGATCTGGACCAAAAAAGTCCTGGAAGCCCGGGCCAAACATTATAAAATGAGCGTCCAGGAATATAAAACCAGCAATCTCTTAAAAACTGAAATCACTTCCAGGGATGTGGCCAACCTGGCCGCGACGATGGCCGGGCCGGTCTTCGGCAAGACGACCGGCGCGCAAGTCCCTATCGACGGCGGGAACGAGCGGGTCATTTAAAATGCTCACACAAACCATCCGGACAGACAACCTTGAATTCGACGAGCAATTTAGCGCTGCGTACGACCTCCTTGAAAATAATCCGTCGCCTGTTTTTGTGACCGGCAAGGCCGGGACGGGCAAATCAACGCTCCTGCAATATTTCCGCGAACACACTTCCAAAAATATCGTGGTGCTGGCGCCCACCGGCGTGGCCGCGGTCAACGTCCGCGGACAGACCATCCATTCCTTTTTCCGGTTCCGGCCCGACATCACCCCGGAGGGGGTGCATTCCATCCGCCTGCGGAAAGCCCAAAAGACCCTTTACAAAAAACTCGACGCGGTCGTCATCGACGAGATCTCCATGGTGAGATCGGATCTGCTCGACTGCGTGGACGCGTTCCTGCGCCTGCACGGCCCCGATGCCGGCGAGCCCTTCGGCGGCGTCCAGATGATCTTCTTCGGCGACCTTTACCAGTTGCCGCCGGTCATGACCCGGTTCGACCGCGACATTTTCAAAGACGTCTACGCCAGCCCATATTTCTTCGACGCCGCGGCCTTTAAACAGCTGGATTTCAAGATCGTCGAACTTCAGAAAATCTACCGCCAGAAAGACGAAGCGTTCATCCGACTGCTTAATAACGTCAGAGACAACTCAATCAACATGACAGACCTGGAGGTCCTCAACCGCAGGCTAAACCCGCGCTTCAACCCCGGCGACAAGGATTTCTACGTGTACTTGACGACGACCAACGCCCTGGCCGACCAGGTCAACCAGGACAGGCTCAAAGAACTGCCCGGAGAAAGCTTGCGTCTGGAAGGAAATATCTCCGACGGATTTGACGTCAAATCGTTGCCCACGCATCAAAGACTGGAACTCAAAACGGGCGCGCAGGTGATGCTCCTCAATAATGACCCCGCAGGGAAATGGGTCAACGGCACGATCGGCAAGATTTTCTCCACGGCCAAAGATCATGAAACCACGGGCACGGTCCGCGTGGCGCTAGCGAGCGGCCTCGTCGTTGAAGTGACCAAATTTACCTGGGAGGTATTCCGCTTCTTTTATAACAAGGACACCAAAACGATCGATTCCGAATCCGCCGGGTCCTTTAGCCAATACCCCCTGAAACTTGCCTGGGCCATCACGATCCACAAAAGCCAGGGGAAGACGTTTTCCAAAGTCGTGCTGGATATCGGCAACGGCACGTTCGCCCCGGGGCAGATGTACGTGGCCTTGAGCCGCTGTACCGACCTGGAAGGCCTGGTGCTCAAAAAGCCGATCTTCAAGAGGCACATCCTTCTCGATGACCAGGTCGTCCGTTTCATGACAGCGCAATCCGTCAAAAGAGTTGCATTATAGATATTTTGGGATAAAATTTCATATACGACAAAGGAGCTTTATGAACCACGCCATTTTATTGATATCCTGCCCGGACCGCAAAGGGATCACCGCGACCGTCACGAATTTTATTTACCAGCACGGCGGGAACATCCTGCATTCCGACCAGCATATCGACGAACAGACCAACACGTTCTTCATGCGGGTGGAATGGTCGCTCAAAGGCTTCGACATCCCGAAAGAGAGGATCGAGGGACACCTCCAGGCGATCGCCCGGCGTTTTGACATGAAATGGGAGCTGTGTTTTACCGACCAGCCTCTGCGGGTGGCCATTTTCGTTTCGAAACACCTCCATTGCCTGTATGACCTTTTATACCGCAAAAAGGCGGGACATTTTTCCTGCGCGATCCCGTTGATCATCAGCAACCATCCCGACGCCAAATCCATCGCCAGGGAATTCGGCATCCCGTTCCACGCGCTCCCCGTCACCCCGAAAAATAAAAACATCCAGGAGACCAAAGAAATTAAATTGCTGGAAAAAGAAAAAATCGACCTGATTGTCCTGGCCCGCTATCACCAGATCTTGAGCGCGCGTTTCGTCAACAAGTACCGCCAGAAGATCATCAACGTCCACCATTCGTTCCTGCCCGCGTTTGCCGGCAAGAGCCCGTACCGGCAGGCGTACCAAAAAGGCGTCAAGATCATCGGCGCGACCAGCCACTACGTCACCGAGAGGCTCGATGAAGGCCCCATCATCGAACAGGACACGGTGCGCATCTCCCACCGGGACTCCCTCAATGACCTGGTGCGCAAGGGCGAGGACCTGGAGAAGGCGGTCTTGAACCGCGCCGTGCGCTGGCATCTGGAGCGGAAGATACTTTGTTACGGGAACAAGACGGTCATTTTTGATTAAGGTAACGGTAAAGGTCACGAAGCCCGTTTCGTCATTGGGTAATGGTCACGTTAAAATATTTGACCGTTACCGTAAAACGTTACCGATACGGGCATCATTACCGTAACCCTTTGACTTAACCCGCATGACCAGAATCGAAATTACGCAAAGCGACATTACAAAGCTCAAAGTCGATGCCATCGTCAACGCGGCCAATGAAACGCTCCTCGGAGGCGGCGGGGTGGACGGTGCCATTCACAAAGCGGCAGGGCCACAGCTTTTAGAGGAATGCCGAGGACTTGGCGGCTGTCCGACCGGCGACGCCAAGATCACCCGTGGCTACAAACTTTCGGCCAAACATGTCATTCACACCGTCGGGCCTGTCTGGCACGATGGTAAGCACAACGAAGAGGCACTTTTAAAAAACTGTTACCAGCGCTCGCTTGAGATCGCCCTGGACAACAACCTGAAAACAATCGCGTTTCCGTGTATCAGCACCGGCGTGTACCGTTTCCCTAAAGACAAGGCCGCGCGTATTGCCGTGGCCACAGTGCAGGAATGCCTCAAAAAGATGCCGGAAATCGAAAAGGTCATCTTTGTCTGCTTCTCGCAGGAAGACTTTAATATCTACAGAAAACTTCTGACTTAAATTCAGCTCCGGCAGCTTGACAAGACAACGCAGTTCATGCTATCATTTTGATAGCATATCGGAAAATGGAGGGTAGCCATGTCCAGCATATTTGTGAGGAATTTAGACACGAAAATCGTCAATAGGCTCAAAACCATCGCCAAACAACACGGTCGGTCTTTGCAAGGCGAGATTAAAGCCATTTTGACGGAAGCGGCGGCGTTCGTGGCCACGGAAGCGGCGGCGATATCCCGGCAATGGCATGAAAAACTTTCCGGACGCGATCTAACGGATAGCGCCACGTTGATACGTGAGGACCGGAATCGTTGAGCGCGATTGTCATCGACGCCAGCGTTGCCGTAAAATGGTTTCTTCCCGAGATACATGCCGAGGCTGCGGGAAGAGTCTTGAAATCAAGGCGGAAACTTCTGGCTCCCGATCTGATTTGGGCTGAGATCGGTAACACACTTTGGAAGAAAAATCTCCGACGCGAAATTACTCTCAAGGAATCACACGAAATTCTTCAGGATTTTCTACGTTTCCCCTTGCACATCTGCAGCTCCAAAGCCTTACTCAACACCGCTTGGAGCTTGGCCATCCAACACAATATCAGCGTTTACGACAGTTTGTACCTTGCGCTAGCGATCGGCAGTGATTGCTGCCTGAGTCAAATATTCCGAAAATTCTATGAATCATTGCGCGGAAAAGCCATCGGCAAGAAAGTTGTTTGGGTGGAAGACGCGAAATGAATAATTCAGAATATTTGACCGTATCTGGTTTAAACCGCTTTATCAAAGATGTCCTCAACGCCGGGTTCCCGCAACCGGTGTGGGTCTGCGGCGAGGTCCAGCAGTACGACCGCAACAAAGGGAAAAAACATATTTTCTTTGAGCTGGTGGAGAAAGCACCAAATTCCGACGAGATCATCGCCCGCATCGGCCTGGTCATCTTCGCCAACCGCAAAACGGCCATCGACCAGGTCCTCGCCCAAAGTGAAAACGCCTTCGCGCTCAAAGACGATATCGAAGTCAAGTTCCGCTGTACCGTCGACTTTTACCCGCCGCACGGGGCGGTGCGCCTCATTGTCGAGGAGATCGACCCGACCTACACGCTGGGCAAGCTCGCCCAGGAAAAACAAAAACTGATCGCCGCGCTCAAGGAGAATGGCGTGCTGGACAAAAACAAACAGCTGTCTTTGCCGCTGGTGCCGCTCGCGATCGGGCTGATCACCTCGGATGATTCCGCGGCCTACAATGATTTCATTTCCGAACTGCGCAAAAGCGGTTACGGCTTCAAGGTGTACTTGCGTAACACCCTGATGCAGGGAAAAAGCGCGCCCAAGGACGTCTGCCGCGCGCTCGCCGAACTGCAACGCCTCGACGGGCTGGAGGCGATCATCATTACCCGCGGCGGGGGGTCGCTCGCAGAGTTAAGCTGTTTCGACAGCGCGCTCATCGCCGAAAAAATCGCCGCGTGTCCGCTGCCGGTTTTAAGCGGCATCGGACACGAGATCAATATCACCGTGACCGACCTCGCGGCGCATACCTACGCCAAGACCCCGACAGCCATCGCCCAACACCTCGTTACGCGCGTTGACGAATTCCTGGCAAAACTGAACGAACAGCTGGAGCGCGTCATCCATGAAACGCGGGCGACGCTGACGGACTACAAACAGCGCCTGAAGGATCTGGCCGCCGGTCTTCAGCAAGGGACAACGCTTTTTTTTAAAGGCCACCGGGAACAATTGATCCGTTCAGAGGAAATACTTAAATACAAACCCCTCGTCCTTTTGAGCGGCCGCAGAAACGCGCTGGCCGTTCACGGGACCCGCGTCAAGCGCGGCGCGCGGACGCTTGTTGCCCGGCAACACGACCGCTTGAAGGCCTGCAAAAGAATCATTGAAATCGCGCACCCGGCGAATACAATGAGACGGGGTTTCAGCGTGACCAGGACAAGCACGGGTAAGGTCGTCAAAAGCGTTAGGGACGTGGCATCGCGCGAAGAGATCGCAACCGAACTCGCGGACGGGGCGTTATCCAGCCGCGTTGAGGCGGTCAAGAAAAATTAACAAAACAGACGGAGAAACCAGGTTATGGCCGAGACAAAATATAACAAGGCGATCAAGCGCCTGGAAGAGATCATCGAAAAAATCGAGAACGAGGAGATCGACGTCGACGAGCTCTCCGAAAAGGTCAAAGAGGCCGTCGAACTGATCACCACGTGCAAGGAACGCATCGAAAAAGCCGAAATGGAAGTCAAGCGCGTGGTCGATGATCTGGGGGAAGAAGGGGAGAAGAAGTAGTAGCGGGCACCTGCCCTCGCCGCGCAAGAGGGAAATTTCATCTTTGATGGCCGGGGATTATGTGGTATATTTCATTCAGCGAAAGGGATGGTCATGCACAAAGTAACTCTCCACAGCATTATTGAAAAGGAAAAAGATCTGTATTCCGCTTTGTGTCTGGAGTTGGACGTTGCCTCCCAGGGAAGGACCATCGAAGCGGCCAAGAAAAATCTGAAAGAAGCCGTTGCCGTGTATCTGGAAGACGTTATCCATTCAGGGGAGGTGAAAGATTTTGTTCCACGCCCCGCGCCCCGCGCCGAGTGGATCAAATTTTTCAAAGCTGAAGCCAAAACTTTAGGCAAAAGGTTGAAAAATTTCCCCCTTCACAAACATTTCAAGCTCGAAGACATTGTTTATTCCGCTTCGTAATGACGCTCTCCAGCAAAGATATCAAAAGGGTCCTTGAAAAACATGGTTTTGCCTTGTCACGCCAGAGAGGAAGCCATCAGCAGTTTGTCGGGCTTGTCCATGGCAAAAAGCACAGGGTCACGGTGATCGCCAATCAAAAAAGTTTCGCGCCCGGAACATTGCGGAGCATGATCCGGCAGTCGGGGCTCTCTGAAAACGAATTTGTATCTTGAAAGAAGGCAGGGAAGAAATAGGACTGTTAAAGTCGGATATCAGGTCACCAGAACATCCGTGGGCAGAATATCAGGATATCAGAAATCAGAAAAAAATCATCCCTGATAACCTGATATCCTGATCACCGGATACCCTTAATCAATGCTAAACTCTGCGCCTGTAGCTCAACTGGATAGAGCATCTGCCTTCGGAGCAGAGGGTTACAAGTTCGATTCTTGTCAGGCGCATTAACTAAACGTGTAGAAGTCGATCCTTCGACTTCGCTCATAAAAGAGGGACACAGTACTTAATTCCGAAATAAGTATTGTGTCCCCCTAAAAAGAAAGGACAAACATGAGCCTTAACAGCGTCAACATCATGGGGAATCTCACCAGGGATCCGGAATTAAAGTACACGCCGTCGGGAAAAACCGTGTGCAGTCTCTCGCTCGCCAACAACAGGGTGTACACCAAAAACGGCGAGAAGACGACGGAGGTGTCCTATTTCGACGTGGAGGTCTGGGGCGCGGCCGCGGAGAACTGCAACAAATACCTGACCAAAGGCAGCGGCATCATCGTGGAGGGGCGCCTGCGCCAGGACCGCTGGGAAAAAGACGGCAAGACGCAAAGCCGCGTGCGGATCATCGCCAACAATATCCATTTTATGCCCAAAAAAACCGGCGCCTCCCCCTCCTCCGGAGGGCAAAGCGCCCCAGCCGCGGGACAACAACCCGCCCCCGCCGGGGAAGCGGAAGTTTCCCTCAACGCCCAGCCCGCCGACGCCGTGGCGTGGGATGAATAAACGCGGAGTATAAGAGGCATAAGAGGGACACAGTACTTAATTCCGAAATGAGTATTGTGTCCCCCTAAAAAAAGGATCCGATGAAAACGAAAAGCGTTCTCTCCCCAAGCAGTATTTCAAAGCTGGCCGCCAATATCAACAAAGAGCTCAAGAGAATGGAGCTCGATATCAAGGGCAGGGTGACCGTGGGCTACTGGCGCGTCGGGCGCTGGGTCAACCGGGAGATCTTGAAAAACAAAGACCGGGCCCAATACGGCGGTCACGTTTATGAACAGCTTGTTCCTATAGTTTCATTAAGTAAAAGGACGCTGGAACGCGCCGTCCATCTGTACCGGACTTACCCGATTGCGTCAAGGTTGACGCAATTGCCGTGGAGCCATTTCTTGCATTTGATGACGGTTAAAGATGAGAAACAACGCAAACAACTGGAACATCAAGACATCCTCAAGGGATGGAGTGTCGATGAACTTAAGGATAAGATCACGACGGTCCATGCCACCACGGAAGCACGTGACAGCAAAAAAGACGCGGAAAAGGAGATCCCCCAATTAACCGTTGTCCGCGGGCAGGTGAACACCTTCGCGCTGGTTGAGGACGAAGGGGAGAAGGACCTGCTGGTGGACCTGGGGTTCCGGGTACACCGGGGGTTCACGCGGATAAAATCGTTGCGGCTTAAAAAAGACGACTGCGTCCGTGTCCGTAATGACCGCTTTTCCAAAACCGCCTCGCCGTCCAAAAGGGAACAATTGTTCACCTACAAGGCCGTGGTCAAAAAGGTCATCGACGGCGACACCCTGATCGCCCGGGTCCGTCTGAATTTCCGGATGTTCATCACGCAAAAGTTTCGGCTGCGGGGCATCGACTGTCCCGAGATCAATACGCCCGAGGGCAAACGCGCCAAGCGTTTCGTGGAGGAACGGCTAAAGGGGTGCGATCTTATCGTCATCAAGACCCACAAGGACACCACCGACAAATACGAACGCTACCTAACGGATATATTTTATGCTCCGCGGCTTCCACAATCCAGAGAAGCCGCGAGCACCCCGCGAGCCCAGGGAGGGCGAGCAGGGGTTACCCTGAATTTCAGCGACCCGGCATTGGTCGCCGAAAAAGGGAACTACCTGAACCAGGATCTCCTCGACGCCGGCCGGGCGCGGCTGTGGCCGCCTTCGGCGAGCCTCGCCGGAGGCGGGACGCCGGATACCGCTTCAAAACATTGAATTGTCTTTACAAACCCAAAAGAGTTTTATAAGATAGGCGCGCTAAAGTAAACGATCAATCCCATGCACAATTCTTTTCAGCATATCCGCATGTACATCTTCCGGGGGCTTCTGGCCGTTATCCCCATTTTGCTGTGCCTGCTGGCCGTGCAGCTGCTCTACGTCCTCATCGACAAAAAGATCATCGGGTTTTTAAGCAACTATTGGCAGGTGCGCAAAGTCCCGGGCATGGGCATCCTGCTCCTGCTTCTTTCGCTGTATCTCATCGGGCTGGTCGCGAGCAATATCATCGGCCACCGGTTTCTGCGTCTTCTGGAGGGCATCAGCCAGCGCATCCCGTTCATCAAGACGATCTACGCCGTCGGCAAACAGCTCTCCCAGGGGCTGGCGGTGGGCGAGAAGGGCAAGCAGGCGTTCCAGAAAGCCCTGCTGGTCCGGCTCAACCCCGACGGCCTGTGGGTCCCCGCGTTCGTCATGAGCTCCATCAAGAGCCGGACGACCGGCGAGGACCTCCTGTTCGTCCTTATCCCCACGTCCCCGACGCCCGCGTCCGGGTTCGTTTTCGTCGTCCGCCCTTCCCAGACCTTCGACCCCGGGTGGACGGTGGAAGAATGCCTGAAGGCCGTCGTTTCCGTCGGCATCATCACCCCCGCGGAAAAAGGCATTAATTTATAAAAAGGCGCTCCCAAAAAAACGCGCTGAAAACAAGCCGTTGCTTTTTAAAAAACTTTTAGCTATAATACAAAAAATTTAAAGAACGATACGGGTCTAGGGGGCAACTCTAGAGGATGCTTTGCGATGGTCGGGCCGCCATCTGGTTTAATTCCAGAAGGCGGCTTTTTTATTCAAGCCGCCAGCTGGATTATTTCAGTCGGCGGCTTTTTGTTTGCCCCCTAAAAAGTCTCGGCAAACAACCCCGGCGTTTTGATTTGTCCGAAGGAGTCGGGACAAATCAGCCGGGGTAACTTAGAAAGGAAATCAATGACACCCAAAGACCCCGCGGACATATTTGTTTTTGTTTTGATCGGACTCTTTCTGACATTTATTGTCTATATCATCAGTTATAACCGGTTCCGGGAAAAAAGGGACAAAGACAAGAAGGAGACGTGATGGAGCATTATATCAATCTGGCGCTTAAAAGCATGTTCGTTGAGAACATCCTTCTGGCCTATTTTCTGGGGATGTGCTCGTTTTTGGCGTGTTCAAAACGAATTGAAACGGCCATGGGACTGGGGACCGCCGTTCTTTTTGTCCTGACGATCACCACTCCGGCCAGCTGGGCCGTTAAACATTTCCTTCTAAAAAAAGGGGCCTTGGGCTGGCTAGGCCTGCCCGATATTGACTTGAGCTTTTTGACATTCGTTTGCTTTATCGCCGTCATCGCCGCGATTGTCCAGATCGTGGAGATGACCATCGAAAAATTCAGCCCCGCCCTGCACAGCGCCCTGGGTATTTACCTGCCGCTCATTGCCGTCAATTGCGCCATCCTGGGATCGGCCCTTTTCACTGACCAGCGCAATTATACTTTTACCGAGTCGGTCGTCTTCGGTTTTGGTTCGGGCGCCGGCTGGGCCCTGGCGATCATTGCTATGGCCGCCATCCGCAAAAAACTGCAATACTCCAACATCCCGACCCCGCTGCGGGGGCTGGGCATAACGATGCTTTTGACCGGATTAATGGCCATGGGATTCATGTGTTTTGCCGGGATACGCCTGTAAACGAAAGGACCATTGATATGAAATTAAGCGGATGGATATTCATGATCACGGCATGGACGCTCATTTTGACCATGCTGTCGTTCTGCT
>Ga0209212_1003430_pt1 | contig 20953 bp, 18 predicted proteins | sample RifGroC2_FD_183996 | JGI IMG/M metagenome (GOLD analysis project Ga0209212, IMG submission 183996) | Groundwater microbial communities from Rifle, Colorado, USA - Groundwater C2 (SPAdes) (version 2) | ecosystem: Environmental > Aquatic > Deep subsurface > Groundwater | place: Rifle, Colorado... | reverse complement strand
GTAGTTTCAATGGAAGTCTCCGGAGCCTTCACGAGCCCACCATCAGCGAGACCCTGCGTGCCGCTGCGCCTTATGTCCATCATTCCTTCGAAGGCGAGACCGTCCTGTCCGTGGGCAAGGCCATCGATTATATCAACCGTGGTGTATCGGGCATCGTGAACGTCATGCCCTTCACCTGCATGCCCGGCACCATCGCCGGTGCACTGCTCAAGCGCGTGCGCGAGGACTATAATAATATTCCGCTGTTGTCCATCGCCTACGAGGGCCAGAAGGACTCCCAGACCCTCACCCGCCTCGAGGCTTTCATGCATCAGGCCAAGGAGTACCGGCCGAGGAAAAGTTCTTAGCGAGGCACTGCCGCGAACCGATAAAGCACGTGACAGTCCCCTGGTTCCAGGGGGCTGTCACTGTCACAAAGAAATCGTCCCTCGCACGAGCACAACCTCCGGTTTGATCCTTCCGCCTCCATCTCGCCGCTGAAAAATTCTTTCAGGTTGCATTTGAAAATTTTTTGTGATATTTATTAACTGTATGCCGCACGTGAAGATAAAATTCGGGACGTCGGGCTGGCGTGGAGTGATCGCCGACGATTTCACGTTCGACAGGGTGCGGGTGGTGACGCAGGCGATCGCCGACCATCTTGCCGCGCAGGGATTGAAGGACAAAGGCGTGATTGTCGGCTACGACACCCGCTTCCTGTCCGAGCGATTCGCAGCGGAGGCCGTTATGGTCCTGGCTGCGAACGGGATACGCTCCTTCCTCTCCAACAGGGATGTTCCGACGCCCGTCATTTCCTATGAGATCATCCGGCGTAAAGCCGGCGGCGGCATCAATTTCACGGCAAGCCACAATCCTCCCGAATACAACGGCCTCAAGTTCTCTCCTGCCTGGGGCGGCCCGGCGCTGCCGGATACGACAAAAGATGTTGAGTCGCGGGCAAACGCTCTGCTTGAAAAGAACACGTCCATCGCGGTGATGCCGCTCTCTGAGGCCCGGGAAAAGGGCCTTGTCGAGGACGCGGACCTGCGCAAATCCTACCTTGATGACCTGCGAAAGAAGGTCGACCTCGAACCTGTCCGAAAGGCGAAGCTCAAGATCGCCGTGGACCTGCTCTACGGCACGGGGCGGGATTATCTCGATACCGTTCTTCGGGACGCGGGCTGCGCGGTAACCGTTCTCCACGGTCATCGCGACGCGTTCTTCGGAGGCAGGTCCCCGGAGCCGTCGGAAGAGAATCTCGCAGATCTTTCGGCGATCATGAAAAAGGGAAAGTACGATGTCGGCCTGGCTGTTGACGGCGATGCGGACCGCTTTGGCATCATCGACGCCGACGGCACGTACATTAATCCCAACCAGGTGTTGGCCCTGCTGCTGGACTACCTCTGCCGCAGCCGCGGCTGGAAAGGCGGCGCGGCGCGTTCCATCGCCACGACGCATCTGATCGATGCCGTGGCGAAGAAGAACGGCATTGAAGTGTACGAGACGGGCGTGGGCTTCAAGTACATCGGCGATCTGCTGGTCCAGGGCAAGATCATCTTCGGCGGCGAGGAAAGCGCGGGGCTCACGGTCAAGGACCACGTTCCCGAGAAAGACGGCATTATCGCCTGCCTCCTGGCCGCCGAGATGGTTGCCCGGGAGAAGCGGACCTTCAAAGAACTTTTAAAGCGGCTGTACAAGGACGTCGGCATGATCCTGAACCATCGGATCAATATACGGTTCACCGACGAGAACCGCGCCGCCATCGAGGGCCGATTGGGCCAGCCCCTTTCGGAGCTGGGTGGTTTGCGGGTCAAGGGCAAGAAGGCGACCTCCGACGGCACCAAGTACATGCTTGAAGACGACAGCTGGGTGCTGATGCGGCCCTCGGGCACTGAGCCCGTGGTGAGGGTCTATGTTGAATCGGGCTCAGAAGCGAAGATGAAGGCGCTCATAGAAGCAGGAAGGAAGTTCATTCTGGGACAAGCGTCATAGTGCGGAATGCGGAGTGGAGAAGTTTTTTCGCACGGTCCAATGCTCCGCACTCGTCACTCCGCACTCAACACTGATTAATGAGGGGGTTTCATGAGTGAGATTCTTGATGTGTTTGCCCGCGAGGTGATCGATTCCCGGGGGAATCCCACGGTGGAAGCGGATGTGTTCCTTGAAAGCGGGGCCATGGGCCGCGCCATTGTTCCGAGCGGCGCGTCAACAGGCGAACGGGAGGCGCTGGAACTGAGGGACGGCGGCTCCCGGTATCTGGGCAAGGGCGTGCAGAAGGCGGTAAAGAACGTGATCGATGTGATCGCACCGGCGCTTCTGGGCATGGAGGCCATGGACCAGGCGGTCGTGGACAAGACCATGATCGAGCTGGACGGCACGGAGAACAAAGGGAAGCTCGGCGCCAACGCCATCCTCGCGGTCTCCCTGGCCGTTGCCAGGGCCGCGGCCGAAGAGTCGGGCCTGCCGCTTTACCAGTACCTCGGCGGGCCGAACGCCCGGGAGCTTCCCGTGCCGATGATGAACGTGCTGAACGGCGGAGCCCATGCGGACAACAACGTGGACATCCAGGAGTTCATGATCATTCCGACGGGAGCGGCGACCGTGGCCGACGCGATCCGGATGGGGGCCGAGGTCTTCCACCAGCTCAGGTCGGTCCTGAAGAAGAAGGGCTACAACACCGCTGTGGGCGACGAGGGAGGGTTCGCACCGAACCTCAAATCGAACGAAGAGGCCGTGCAGGTGATCCTCGAAGCGATCGAGAAGGCAGGCTACGGCCCCGGCAAGGACATTTTCCTGGGGCTCGATGCGGCGGCCAGCGAATTCTTTGAAAAGGGCGTATATGACCTGAAGGGCGAAGGAAAGAAGAAGTCGCCGGAAGAAATGGTCGATTTCTACGAGGACTGGGTCAAGCGCTACCCCATCATCTCCATCGAGGACGGCATGTCCGAGAAGGATTGGAAGGGGTGGAAGCTGCTGACCGATCGCCTGGGGAATAAGATCCAGCTCGTGGGCGATGACATCTTTGTGACCAATACTTCGATATTCAAGAAGGGGATCGCCGAGGGCATTGGGAACTCGATCCTCATCAAATTGAACCAGATCGGGACATTGACCGAGACGCTCGATGCCATCGAGATGGCGAAGCGCGCCCGCTACACGGCTGTCGTGTCTCACCGGTCAGGCGAGAGCGAGGATACGACCATCGCCGACCTGGCCGTGGCAACGAATGCCGGCCAGATCAAGACCGGTTCGCTGTCGCGCACGGACCGTATCGCCAAGTATAATCAGCTCCTCCGCATAGAGGAGGAGCTGGGCAGCGCAGCGGTCTACCGGGGCAGGGACGTTTTTTACAGCGCGCGGGGGTAGCCCCGTATCACGTATGCGGAAACGGACGTACGCAAGAGTCGACAACGCCGCCAGGGCGGCATGGAAAAAGAAGGTCGCCCTCGCGGCGGCCGTCCCCCTGGCGCTCTATCTCCTCGCCTCCTTCCTCTTTGGCGATATGGGGCTGGTGAAGTATTTCCGGATGAAGCACCAGCAACAGGCCCTCGCGCAGGAGATCGCGGAGCTGAAAAGCGACAACGTGCGGCTGCTGCGCGAAGTGCATGCGCTTCGGAACGATGGGTCCTACATCGAAAAGCTGGCGCGGGACAATCTCGGGCTTGCCCGCCCGGGAGAGATCATCTACTATTACGGAGACGCATCAGCGAAATAACGCCTGCCCCCTGATCAGTGCCCCGGCCTGTGCGCGGCGTTTGCCCTGTTCATCCCCGAGGCCGTTCCTGCCGGGGATGGATGACCCTTATGTCCGACAATCCTCTCTCCATAGCCTTTGTATGGCACATGCACCAGCCGTATTACAAGGACGACCTGACGGGTGAGTATATTCTGCCCTGGGTGCGGATGCACGGCATCAAGGATTACTACGATATGCCGGCACTGTTGAAGGATTTTCCTTCTGTTCGCCAGACCTTCAATCTGGTCCCTTCCCTCCTGAAGCAGATCATCGACTATGCCGAAGACGGCGCCATGGACCGGTTCCTTGCCGCGACCATCATCCCCGCCGCCGATCTCTCGACGGAGGAGAAGGTCTTTCTGCTCAAGAACTTCTTCATGGCCAACTGGGACACCATGATCAGGCCCTATCCCGGGTACTGGCGGCTGCTCGAACGCCGGGGAACGAGCGTGTCTGCCGATGATCTCATGAGTGCGACGCGGTACTTTACGGCGCAGGATTACCTGGATCTTCAGGTCTGGTTCAATCTCACATGGTTCGATCCGCTCTTTCGGAACAGCGATCCCTTTTTGCAGGGGCTGCTGCAGAAAGGGGGAGCGTTCTCTGAAGAGGACAAGGCGCTCCTGATCCAGAAGCAGCGCGAGGTGATGGCAATGATCGTGCCGATGTACCGGGAACTTTCCCAGGCGGGCGCCATCGAGCTGACCACAACGCCCTTTTACCATCCCATCCTTCCGCTCCTCTATGACACGGATCTTGCAAAGGTGGCCATTCCGGACATCCGGCTTCCGTCTCAGCGTTTCAGCCATCCCGAGGACGCGAAGGCCCAGGTGGAACGCGCCCTTGCTTATCATGAGCAGCTGTTTGGCGTGCGGCCTGCCGGAATGTGGCCTTCCGAAGGGTCCGTTGCGGAAGAGATCATCCCGCTCCTGGCAGATGCGGGCGTGCAGTGGATCGGGACCGATGAAGGGGTGCTGGCGCGAACGCTCGGGACGGCTATTGAGAGGGACTTCTCTGGCGTGCTGAAGAATCCCGGCGTTCTGTACAAACCGTATCTGGCAGGCAAGGGGGACCGGCGCGTGTCTGTCGTGTTCCGCGACCATACGCTCTCGGACCTTCTGGGCTTCGTTTATTCCAAGTGGGACTACAAGAACGCCGTCCATGACCTGCTCGACCGGCTGCACCGCATCAGGCGGCAGGTTGGCGGCACGGGCCCCCACCTGGTGCCGATCATCCTGGATGGCGAGAATGCCTGGGAGCATTATCAGAACGATGGTCGGGATTTCTTCCTCTATCTCTATGAGCGGCTGAGCCGCGAAGAGGGGCTCCAGTGTGTCACCGTGAGTGAGTATCTCAAGAAGCATCCTGCCGAGACGGGACTGGAGCGGCTCCATGCGGGCTCCTGGATCTATGCGAACTTCCGCATCTGGATCGGCCATGACGAGGACAACCGGGCCTGGGACCTGCTGGGCAGGGCGCGGAACGAGCTCGAAGCCTACAAGGCATCGGGCGGCGACGCGGACAAGGCGGCCCAGGCCATGGAGGAGATCTACATCGCCCAGGGGAGCGACTGGTGCTGGTGGTACGGTGACGACCATTTTTCCGAGAACGACGAGGAGTTCGATCTGCTCTTCCGCACGCATCTCATGAACGTATACCGCCTTATCGGGCACAACGTGCCTGATGAACTGCATGTTCCAATCCTGCGCGAGGACCGGCAGGCTCTTCCCACGGTGGAGCTGACAGCCTTCCTGTCGCCGTCCATCGACGGCCGGGTGACGAACTACTTTGAGTGGCTGCCTGCGGGATTCTATGACGTGAGCCACGGCGGCGGCGCCATGCACCGGGGGTCCAGCGTCATCACACACATCTACTACGGATTCGATCTCAGGAACCTCTTTCTCCGCATCGACCCGCGCCAGAGCCTTGCCGACGAGAAGGTCGCTGACCTCTCCTTTGTGATCAATTTCCTGCGGCCCACGGGGTATGAAGTGGAGATCCGCGTCCTGTCCGGCGAGCGGCGCGTGAGCGCGGTGATCTATCAGGGAGAGAGCGGCGGGAGGAAGCAGGCAGGGGTGATCAACTCGGTTGCCGCCGACGAGATCATCGAGATCGCCGTGCCTTTCGAGACGATCAACGTCCGGCAGAACGATGTGGTGCAGGCTTTCGTGACCGTGAAGCGTGACGGCTCGGAGATCGAGAAGTGGCCCTTCCGCGGCTACATCCAGTTTATTGTTCCCACCGAGGACTTCGAAGCCACCATGTGGCAGGTGTGATCAGGCTGCCCCGCTTCCGGGACAACCCCTGAAAAAACCGATAATCCTTGACAATAGAAGGTTATTTTGTATAATAACACTCTGTTTTTCCCGAATTTTCCACGAGGGGTCATCCGTGACATTCCAGGAACTTATTCTCACCCTCCAGCGCTTCTGGGCGGCGAAGGGATGCGTTATCCATCAGCCCTACGACCTGGAAGTAGGCGCCGGCACGTTCCATCCAGCGACTTTTCTGCGCGTGCTGGGTCCCGAGCCCTGGAGCGCGGCCTATGTCCAGCCCTCGCGGCGGCCCACGGACGGACGGTACGGAGAGAATCCCAACCGGCTGCAGCACTACTACCAGTTCCAGGTGATCCTGAAGCCCTCGCCGATGAACGTCCAGGACCTCTATCTGGAAAGCCTCGTGAGTTTCGGCATCAATCCCCTGCAGCACGACATCCGCTTTGTCGAGGATGACTGGGAATCGCCGACCCTCGGCGCCTGGGGCCTGGGGTGGGAGGTCTGGCTCGACGGCATGGAGATCACCCAGTTCACCTACTTCCAGCAGGTGGGCGGCATCGACCTCAAGCCCATATCGGCCGAGCTCACCTACGGCGTTGAGCGCATCGCCATGTACCTTCAGGGTGTGAACAATGTCTACGACCTCGAATGGACCAAGGGCGTGAAGTACGGCGACGTGCACCACGAGACGGAGGTTCAGTTCTCGAAGTATAACTTCGAACTCTCGGACCGGGAGATGCTGTTCCGGCAGTTCGAGTCCTACGAAAAGGAAAGCGAGAAGCTCGTGAAGGCCGGCGTCGTGTTCCCGGCCTACGATTACTGCCTCAAGTGCTCGCATACCTTCAATCTGCTCGACGCTGCCGGCGCGATCAGTGTGACGGAGCGGACGGGCTATATCGGCCGGGTTAGAAAGCTTGCCCGCGCCTGCGCCCACGCCTACTACGCGCAGCGTGAAGAGAAGGGGTTCCCGATGCTGAAGAAGCAGGAGACAGCAATCAGCAGGCAGCAGACAGCAGGCGGGGGGAAGTGAAGCCCCTTTCTCTCGCAGAGTATCAGCAGCCGCTGGAATCCGTGTCCATCCGTGGTCCATTCATCATATCGTTCGTGGAGTCATTTTGGCGAAAGAGTTCTTATTAGAGATCGGCACCGAGGAGATTCCGTCACGGTTCGTCGGGCCGGCGCTGGAGAAGATGCAGGAGCTGTTTATCCAGCTTCTGGCCTCGGGCCGGGTGGCGTTGACGGGCGAGTTGAAGGCGCTCGGCACGCCGCGCAGGCTTGTTCTGTACGCGCCTTCCCTTGAGGAACAGCAGGCCGATCTTTCCAAGGAAGTGCTCGGCCCGCCGCGCAAGGTCGCCTATGATACCGAGGGCAAGCCGACCAAGGCGGCACTCGTCTTTGCCGAGAAGAACGGCGTCACTGTTGATGCGCTTTCGATCAAGTCCAGGGAGAGGGGCGAGTATGTGGTCGCCCGGATCGACGAAAAGGGCGGTGACACGGGACAGTGGCTGAAACAGGTGCTGCCCGGCTTCATCCTATCGATCCCCTTCCAGAAGTCCATGCGCTGGATGGGCAAGGATATCCGGTTCGCGCGGCCCATTCACTGGATCCTTGCCCTTTGGGGCGGTTCCGTGGTAGACTTTGAGCTAGACGGGCTGAAGAGCGGCAATCTCTCCCGCGGCCACCGGTTCATGAGCCCCGGCGCCTTCCTGGTGAAGGATTTCAAGACCTACGCCGCGCAGGCAGAGCCGAACTTCGTGGTACTCGATCCTGAGGTGCGGAAGCAGCGGATCGTGAAGCAGACCGGGGAGCTCGCGAAGTCCGTGGGCGGAGCAGTGCTCGACGACGCGGGCCTGGTGGATGAGGTGACGAATCTCGTCGAGTATCCCGTGGCCGTGCTGGGGTCCTTTGACCGGCAGCACCTCAGGATCCCGAAAGAGGTCCTGATCACGGCCATGCGGGAGCATCAGCGGTTTTTTTCCATTGTCAACCAGCAGGGAGAACTCCTTCCCTCGTTCATCACGATCAGCAATACGCGCGCCGAAGATATGGCTGTGGTTCGGGCCGGGAATGAGCGCGTCCTCGCCGCCCGCCTGTCGGATGCCGCGTACTTCTTTGACCACGATCTGAAGCATCCCCTCGCCGACCGGGTCGAGGGGCTCAAGAAGGTCACCTTCCAGGAAAAGCTCGGCACGGTCTATGACAAGACTATGCGCATTAAGGCCCTTACGTCGCATCTGGCGCGGCTGCTGAACGCAGACAGCAGTGTCGCTGAACGGGCTGCGTTCCTCTGCAAGGCAGACCTGCTCACGGGCATCGTGGGCGAGTTCCCGAAGCTTCAGGGGATCATGGGCCGGCAGTACGCTCTTAGTTCCGGAGAAGATCGCGTGGTGGCAGAGGCCATTGCGGAGCATTATCTCCCGCGTTTTGCCGGCGACGCGCTTCCGAAGTCGCTGGAAGGCATGTGCGTGGGCGTGGCCGACCGGATCGATTCCATTGCCGGCTGTTTTTCCGCAGGGCTTATTCCGAGCGGCTCGGAGGATCCTTACGGACTGCGGCGGCAGTCCGTGGCGGTCCTGAACATGCTGCTCGAGCGCGCAGTGCGGATGTCCCTGCGGGCGCTGATCGCCCAGGCCTGCGAAGGCTACGGGCTCAAGACGGCCGACCGCGCAAGGGTCGAAGCGGAGACGCTCGATTTCATCCGCCAGCGGCTCGCCGGCATGCTCATCGCCGAAGGTCTGCGGCCCGATGTGGTGGACGCTGCTCTCCTGGTGGACTTTGACGACGCTCTCATCGCGCGAGAAAAGGTGCGGGCCCTCGACGGTCTCCGCCTGACAGAGGACTATCAGCCACTTGTTACGGCCCTGAAGCGCGCGGGAAACATCCTGCCGAAGGGTTTTGAGGGCGCGGTCAAGAAGGGTCTGCTGAAGCAGGATGAGGAAAAGGTCCTTCATGCGGTCTATGCCGAGGTGAGAGGCCGCGTCGAGCAAAAGGCAGCGGCCCTCGATTTCCGTGGCGCCCTTGCTGAGATCGCTTCGCTTCGGAAGCCTGTGGACGCCTTTTTCGACAAGGTGATGGTCATGGACAAGGACGAGGCCGTGAAAGCGAACCGTCTGGCGCTCCTGGCCGGCATCACCGGTCTTTTTTCAGGCATTGCCGATTTTTCGCGCCTTGTGCTGAGCACGGAAGAGGCGAAAACCTGATCCGCCGCGGGTAAATACAGCTGGGATTTGTCATTGAGGATTTGTGATCTCGCTCGTTGCGTCTTCCTCCGCCCCGCAACCAACAGGAATTGGCAGCGGATCGGGGGCGGCAGGTGTTGATCTTGAAAATTTACCAGGGAGGTTCGCTTCATGACTATGGAAAAGAAATTAGTCTATTTTTTCGGCAATGGAAAGGCCGATGGCACCGGCGCAATGAAGGATATGCTCGGCGGCAAGGGAGCCGGCCTTGCCGAAATGACGAACGCGGGAGTGCCGGTCCCGCCGGGATTTACCATTACGACGGAGGCCTGCAACCTCTTTTATGAACTCGGCAAAAAAGTGCCCGAGGGACTCGATGCAGAGATGAACGAGTATCTTGCGAAAATGGAGCAGGCCGTCGGGAACGGCTATCGTTTCGGCGACGTGAACAAACCGCTGCTCGTCTCGGTGCGGTCCGGGTCCAAGTTCTCCATGCCCGGCATGATGGACACGGTGCTGAACCTGGGGCTGAACGACCGGACCATTGAGGGTCTGATCCGGCTGTCCAGGAACGAGCGGTTCGCCTGGGACGCCTATCGCCGCTTCATCCAGATGTTCGGCAACGTGGTGCTCGGCATCGAGAAGGAAGAGTTCGAGCACCTCATAAGCGAGGCCAAGAAAAAGAAGAAAGTGAAACTGGACCTGGACCTGAACGCCCAGGACCTCAAGACGCTCGTCGAGAAGTTCAAGGCCAAGGTGAAGCAGGTCAAGAAGAGGGACTTCCCCCAGGATCCCATCGAACAGCTTACGATGTCCCGCGACGCGGTCTTCAACTCCTGGAACAATCCCCGCGCCATCACGTACCGCAGGCTGAACGACATTCCGGCCAATCTTGGCACGGCTGTGAACGTGCAGGCCATGGTCTACGGGAACATGGGCGACACGTCCGCCACAGGTGTGGGTTTCACGCGCGACCCGTCGACTGGCGCGAAGGTTTTTTACGGCGAATATCTGACCAACGCCCAGGGAGAGGACGTGGTGGCCGGCACCCGGACGCCGCACCCCATCGCCGACCTGGAAAAGGAGATGCCCGCCGTCTACCGGCAGCTCCGCGAGATCACCGACAAGCTCGAAAAGCACTATCGCGACGTGCAGGACTTCGAGTTCACGGTCCAGGAGAACACGCTCTACATGCTTCAGACGCGGACGGGCAAGCGCACGGCCCACGCGGCGGTCAAGATCGCCGTGGACATGGTCAAAGAGGGCCTGATCTCGAAGGAAGAGGCGGTGTTGCGCGTTGAGCCGGCGTCTCTGGACCAGCTGCTGCATCCCATCATCGACCCCAAGGCAAAGATCACCGTGGTCGCCAAGGGGCTCCCCGCGTCTCCGGGAGCCGCCTCGGGCATGGCGGTCTTCTCGGCCGATGAGGCCGTGAAGCAGGCAAAAAAGCATCCCGTGATCCTCTGCCGGCCCGAGACGACACCCGACGATATCCACGGCATGGATGCGGCCAAGGGCATCCTCACGGCCCGCGGCGGCATGACCTCCCACGCGGCCGTTGTCGCCCGCGGCATGGGCAAGCCCTGCGTGGCAGGCTGCGAATCCATCAGGGTGGACGTCAAGGCAAAGAAGTTCAGCGTGGATAAGACCACGGTGAAGGAAGGCGACTGGGTCACCATAGACGGCGGCACGGGCCGCGTCATTCTGGGCAAGGTCCCGACCAAGGACCCTGTGGTGAGCGGCGATTTCGGCACGCTGATGCAGTGGGCCGATGAGGTGCGGACACTGAAGGTCCGGGCCAACGCCGACGTGCCGCGCGACGCAAAGATGGCCCGCCAGTTCGGCGCCGAGGGTATCGGCCTATGCCGCACGGAGCACATGTTCTTCGAGTCAGAACGGCTTCCCATTGTGCAGCAGATGATTCTGGCAGACAGCACGGAGGCGCGGGAAAAGGCGCTGGCAAAGCTCCTGCCCATGCAGCGTTCCGATTTCAAGGGCCTTTTCGAGACCATGGACGGACTCCCGGTCACGATCCGTCTCCTGGACCCGCCGCTTCATGAGTTCCTGCCGAGGCGCGAGGACCTGATGGTCGAGATCGCCGTGATGCAGGCCAAGAAGGCCGCCAAAGCAACAATATCGAAGAAGGAGAAGCTGCTGCATCGCGTTGAGGAGCTTCACGAGTTCAATCCCATGCTCGGCCACCGCGGCTGCCGCCTCGGCATCGTCTATCCCGAGATCACGCGCATGCAGACCCGGGCCATCATCGAGGCTGCCTGCGATCTGGCCAAGAAGGGAAAGAAGGTGGTGCCCGAGATCATGGTGCCCCTCGTCGGCGCCGTGAAGGAGTTGAAGAACCAGAAGGACCTCATTAAGGCAACGGCCGAGGAGGTCATGAAGAAAAAAGGGGTACGGATCGAGTACCTTGTCGGCACAATGATCGAACTGCCGCGCGCTTGCGTAACGGCCGACGAGATCGCGAAAGAGGCCGAGTTCTTCTCCTTCGGAACGAATGATCTTACGCAGACCACCTTCGGCTTCAGCCGCGACGACGCGGGCAAGTTCATCAATCAATATATCGAGACGACTATCCTGGAGAAGGACCCCTTCCAGACCCTGGACCAGGACGGCGTGGGCGTGCTCGTGAAGATGGGCGTTGAAAAGGGCCGCAAGACCCGGCCGGACCTCAAGGTCGGCATCTGCGGCGAGCACGGCGGTGACCCGGCCAGCGTGGAGTTCTGCTACAAGGCGGGGCTCGACTACGTGAGCTGCTCGCCTTTCCGATTGCCGATAGCGCGGCTCGCAGCGGCCCAGGTCAGGCTCAAGGAGAAGGGCGTGGGCGGGTCGGGGACGAAGTAGCAACGGTTGTTGAAGCGGTTTATTCGAAGGGCGGCGAAAGCCGCCTTTTTTGTTTGACGACGAACTGTACGCGTTTCTTGCACGAGAGGGTCGGGTGATGGGTGGCCACAGGCTTCTCTGCCTAAACGAGACCCTTGACTCCTCAGTTGGCTTACTGTACCATATTGGTAAGGAATTTGTTTCAAGTAAGGAGGCCTTTCATGGTTGCAACAGCCAAAATATCGTCCAAGGGGCAGATAACCCTGCCGAAAGAGGTGCGGGAGCTGCTGGATGTCCGTACCGGCAGCGTGGTGGTGTTCGAGAAGGAAGATGATAAAGTCATAATCAAGTCGGCCAGAACACTGCAGGAGTTCAAGGGGATTCTCAAAGGCCGTCATAAGGCAGTTGATATAGATCAGGTCCGGGAGAAGGCAAAGGAATATCGGGGTAAAAAGGCGGCCCGCGGTGGAAGATAGAAAGCGGGTAGTCATCGATACAAACCTGCTCGTGCGCTACCTGACGGATGACGATCCTGTTAAGGCTAAAGCTGTTGACGCTCTCCTGAACAAGGCGGGCAGCGGTGAGATTAAGATCCTCGTCCCCTCGAGCGTCATTGCCGAACTCGTCTGGGTGCTTGAAAGCTCTTATAACATGGAATCCGCGGGCCTTGCGGAGCTGGTTGATGCGGTACTGAACACTCCGGGCGTCGAAGTTACGGATAAGTCCATTATCAAATCGGCCTTGAAGCTCTACAGAGCAAAGAAAATAGATATGATAGACGCCTGGATAATCGAGTTTGCCAAGGATGCCGGTGTGGGAGCAATCTATACCTTTGATAAGAAGCACTTTAAAGATGCGGAAGGGATTGAAGCGAGAAGTCCATAGGGTGATGATGGGTATGAAAGCAGGATCGAAGACGAGAAGACAGAAGACAGAAGACAGAAGACAGAAGACGAGAAGACAGAGGACCATGACCGCGATCGAGGACGTGAACAAGGCCCGCGGGAAGCCGCCGCACAGGCAGAACGGGGGCGCTCGGAGCGAGTTTGCCGCTAAAGTCGATGCTTTTATAGAGAAGTATCGACTGGCGCTCAAGAGGCTCGCAAGGACTTGATGGCGTTTCTCCCGAATCGTCGCAATGACCTGCCGGAGGCTTTGGTAATGAGTGAAATAAATAAAGCAATGTGCAATTTTTACACATACTGCAACTGCCGGGAAATTCGATATGAGTGAGATCATTATCTATGAAGATACTGACGGCCAGGCCTCTGTTCAGGTCCGGCTGGACGGTGAGACGGTCTGGCTGACGCAAAAGCAGATGGCTGGCCTGTTTGAGAGCAGTACTGATAATATCGGTCTACACCTGAAGAATATATATGCGGAAGGAGAACTATCCGAACCAGCAACTGCCGAGGATTACTCGGTAGTTCAAACCGAGGGAAAGCGACAGGTTTCCAGGACCATCAAGCATTACAACCTTGACGCCATTATTTCCGTTGGTTACCGGGTCAATTCAAAGCGCGGTGTGCGTTTTCGTCAATGGGCCACCAGCGTGCTGCGCAGGCATTTTCTACAGGGGTACACGCTCAATCAGTCCCACCTGGCCGAACTCGGGATCAATGAGGCGCAGCAGGCGTTGGGCTTGCTCATGAGTAAATTCATGCTCGATAGCGTCGTCATTTGCAGGAGCGGCCGGAAGCAACCAGAGTGTCAGGAATTGCAGACCTTCGGGCGCCTTCCTGGTATGTGCGGCCCGTTCGGCTCTTGTCCCTCTTGATCCTTGGAAATAAATATGACTCAGCAATCTCTTGACGATAAATATATGCTCATGGCGCTCCGCCTTGCGGCAAAGGCCCAGGGCAGGACAAGCCCGAACCCAATGGTGGGCGCCGTTGTTGTGCGGGAGGGCGTGGTCATCGCGAGAGGCTATCATCGAAAGGCCGGCGAGCCCCATGCCGAGGCCATTGCCCTGGCCAAGGCCGGAGAAGCGGCCCGGGGAGCCACTCTCTACGTCACCCTTGAGCCGTGCACCCACACCGGCAAACGGACCCCGCCCTGCGCACCCCAGGTGGTCCAAAGCGGAGTGGCACGCGCGGTCATAGCAATGACGGATCCGAATCCAAAAGTGGCAGGCGGCGGTGTGAAGGCTCTGCAGGGCGCCGGAATCGAGGTAAGTACCGGTGTGCTCGAGGCAGAGGCGAAGAAGCTGAACGAAGCCTACGCCAAACATATTCTGAAAGGCATGCCTTTCGTGACGCTCAAGATCGCCCAGACCCTGGATGGCATGATCGCCACGGCCTCGGGCGAGTCGAAATGGATTACCGGCGAGGAAGCGCGCAGGGAAGCCCATCTGCTGCGCGACGGGAATGACGCGATCCTTGTGGGGATCAACACGGTCCTGAAGGACGATCCGGCGCTGACCACCAGGGTCCCGAAAGGCCGCGACCCCCTTCGGGTGATCGTGGACAGCAGGCTTCGCATCCCGCTGAAGGCAAAGGTGCTTACCCAGAGCTCATCGGCTCCCACGATTATTGCTGCCCTTGCCCGGGCGCCGAAGGCGAAGCAACTGGCCCTTCAGCGGGCGGGCATCGAGGTCATCATTGTAAAGGAAAAAGAGGGCAGGGTAGATCTCCGGGACCTGATGAAGCGGCTCGGCAAACGCGAGGTTACGTCTGTTCTGATCGAAGGCGGGTCAGAGATCAATGCGTCAGCCCTGAAGGCCGGCATCGTTGACAAGGTGGTCATCTTTGTCGCGCCCATGCTTCTGTCAGGCAGGGATTCGGTCAGCAGCATCGGTGGTGCGTCGCCGGCAAGGCTCAGCAATGCCGTGAAACTGCGGGATATGACAATGCGTCAGGTCGGGACGGATCTGATGATCGAGGCCTACGTGGCGCGGTGAAGCACTTCGTCGGGGTGTGCCATCGTAAGGGCGACCATGGTCGCCCTTCTTCTGCGGGGCGGGCATGCCCGCCCCTACGAGTCAACCTCCCGCAGGTTCCCCAGTGCCGACAGTATCAGTTCAGGAAGGGCCGGATGGATATGCATGGCACGGCCGATGGACCAGAGGTCCAGGTCATTGGCCATGGCATTCACTACTTCCTGGATCAGGACCGATGCCTGGGGCCCGATGAGGTGAAATCCCAGGATCTTGTCGCTTCCCTTCTTCACGATGGCCTTGGCAAAGGATTCCTGCGCCATCATCGCCTCTCCGCGGGCCACATCGTCATATCGCGCCATCCCCACGAGGACATTGCTTCCGCCGAACTTCTCCACGGCCTGTGCTTCCGTCAACCCCACTGATGCGATCTCGGGCCAGGTGAAAACAGCATGGGGCACGGTCAGGTAGTCCAGCTTCGCTTTCTTGTCGTGCAGGGCGTTGTGCCACACCAGCGTCGTCTCCCGGTTCGCCGCGTGTTTGAACATTTTTTTGCCGATGGCATCGCCAAATGCCCAGATGTTCCTGGCCGATGTCTCGAAATATTCATTCACCGTGATGTACCCGCGCTTGTCGGTCTTGATACCGCTTTTTTCCACCTGCAGGATATCGGCATTCGACGTTCTTCCTGCTGCGATCAGGACCTGCTGCGCTGTGAGCGACTTCTCGCTGCCTGAGCCGCGGTCCAACGCTGAAACAGCGAGTACGCTTCCCTCCCGGCGTATCTCAGAAACGTCCGTGTTCGTATGGACCTCCATGCGCTGCGATAGCGCCTTCTTCAGTGACTCCGATATCTCCGGTTCCTCTTCAGGCACCAGTCGTTCGTTTCTTTGCACCAGCGTCACCTTCGTACCCATGGCAGAGAAGAAGTGGGCAAACTCCACGGCAATATAGCCGCCGCCGATGATCAGCAGGCTTTCGGGCAGTTCTGTGAGTTCGAGAACACTCTCGTTTGTCAGGTACGGGACCAGATCGAGGCCCTTGATCGACGGCAGGAACGGGCGGGCGCCTGTCACAATGAATATCTTGTCGCCCTTGATCTGCTCCTTGCCGACGGCAAGGGTGCGGTTGCCCGTGAAATGGGCTTTCGTTTCATAGAAGTCGAGGGACTCGGTGCTCGTAATTCCTTTTCGCACGCGGTCCCGTCCTGCCCGGACCTTGGTGCGCATGCGTTCCATGATTGCGGAGAAATCGATGCTGGTGACAGAGGCGGTGATACCGAACTTCTGTGCTTCTTTGATCTCCATGATCCTATCCGCCGGATAGGCAATGAGCTTGGTGGGGATTCAGCCGACATTGAGACAGGTGCCGCCTGCAGGACCCTTGTCCACGAGAGCTGTGGTGAGGCCGTGGTTCAAGGCATTCTCCACGATCTGGCCGCCGCTTCCTGAGCCGATGACGATGATGTCATAGGTTTTCATGTGCCATTCCTTTCCGGTGATGCATAAGATCGTATCTGACATGCTTCCCCGGCATGTTTGCCGTCCGGGGAAAGCATCGCGGTCCGTTGCGTTGTTGGCGCCAGCTTCCATTATAGTATATAGCGCGGAGAATACGGAACAAGAAAATCAAGGCAGTATGTCCATATTTTGGTAGTTTTATTCCGCCGAAAGACAATGTGGCTTATTCTGTGAGCTGTGGTCGCAGAAAAAATGATAGATATTGACAAGGCTATGCTTCTATGATACTCTTTATTACGTTGCATTCAAGCAAGCAGCTTCGTTCTCTTTTCTCTGATCACTTTCCCCAGTCATTGTTCTTGTATCGGTTGTGAAGCAGACGATATTTTTTGGTGTACATTTTCGACGTGAGGAGGATGGATATGAAAAACAGAAGCGTTGTGTATCTTATGGTGATCCTTGTGGCAAGCATCTTTACCCTCTGGGGCTGTCCGAAGAGTGCCGATACGACGGCTGTGCCCGAAGCGCCGACCGCTCCCACAGCCGCACCGGAGCCTGTTGAGGACACACCGGTAGAGCGTGCCGCACCGGTGCGGGACAAGCTCGAAGCGGTCTATTTCGATTTCGACCAGTCCTTTATCCGCAGTGACGCGAAGTCCGCCATCAAGGAGAATGCCGAATGGCTCAAGGCAAATCCCAAGGCCGATATCCGGATCGAAGGAAACTGCGATGAGCGCGGGACCATCGAGTACAACCAGGCCCTCGGTCAGCGCCGCGCACAGGCCGCCAAGAAGTATCTGACGGACCTGGGGATCTCCGGCGGCCGCATCTCGCTCATCAGCTACGGCAAGGAAAAGCCGGTCTGCAAACAGAGCAACGAGGACTGCTGGCAGGAGAACCGTCGTGGAGACTTTGCAGTCGTAAAGTAGTTACGTTTGCTTCCTGATTCGGCGTGGAGATGATGCTGGGCCCGAGGCCTTAGCCGATCCACGCCGAGTCTTTTACCATTCCAGCGCTTTTGACGGCAGGAGCGTACTGTCCTGTATATCATGCGAGGGGCCTTCCTGGCCTGCTGCGGGGTCATCAGACCTTTATGAAAAATACTTTTTACCCTTCCATAGCGCTGGTGCTTCTTCTTTCGGCCTGCGCCCCTCAGGCGGAGCTTGTGAGGACGCGGTCGGATATGGCCGGCCTGGGAGGCGATGTCAAAACGCTGAAGTCCCATGTTGCTGATCTGCAGAAGCGGCTCGAACTGCTCGAGGCGAACGTCCAGGGGACCGTGGACGCCCAGAAGGTCATGGCCGACTACGGCGCCAAGTTCGACCAGTTCACGACGGATATGCAGCTCCTGCAGGGAAAGCTGGAAGAGAACAATTTCCGTCTCTCTGAACTGAATCAGAAGCTTGACGATAAGGGTTTCAAGATAGCCGAGCTCGAATCAAGGCTTGCAGAGCTTGAAGCGAAGGTAAATCCGCTCACCGGAGAAACCTCGTCCGAAACGGGAAAAAAATCTCCAGCAGAAGCTGGTCTTGAGCCTTCAGAGGCATACCGCCAGTCAAAAGCGGATTATGATAAGGGCAACTTCGAGCTCGCCATTGCCGGTTTCCGAAACTATCTGAAGCAGTTCCCCACTTCCAGCCAGGCAGATAATGCCCAGTATTGGATAGGGGAATCCCTCTACGCCCGGAAGGAATACGACAAGGCCATCGATTCTTTTCAAAAGATGCTGAAGGACCATCCCAAGAGCGGGAAAGCGCCGGCAGCCAAGCTCAAGATCGGGTATTCCTATCTGAACGAAAAGAATACGGCAAAGGCAAAGGAATATTTGAACCGGGTCGTCCGGGAGCATCCAGCATCGAACGAGGCTGATCTGGCCCGTGAAAAGCTGAAGAAGATCGGCAAATAGCCGGGGAACCATTTCCGGCAAGGGGCCTTCATCACCTATCTCTGCATCCTTACAACAAACTTCTTGCGGCAAATCATCGTCTATCGCATTCAATTCCAAGGTACCATCAGGCACCGTATGCTTACAGCATGCTGTAGGAAATACTACACCTTCTGGAGCAGGCGCTCCAGCCCTGTGTCCACCGTTGATCTTTCCCGTATATAACATGCTGATTAATAAATGAATATAGCTTGTTTTGCTCTGGCCCCTGCGTTGCAATATCCCCACGCAGGAGGTGAAAGCCAATGAGGATCACTGCTTCCATCATGGTAATCACTGTTGCCGGTCTGTTTCTCGCAGCGCCTTCTTTCGAAGCGGAAACGCAGAAAACGGCACAGGCCGACGAATCCCTGCGGCGAGGCGAGAGCCAGCCGACCCTCGATCCTGCCACGTTCGGGGATCTGCGAGTCCAACAAGCCTATGAGGCTGCAAAGGCGGTCCCCTGGGTCCTGGACAGCATTTATTGCTTCTGCCAGTGCGAAGATTTTTTCAATCACAAGAGTCTGCTGAGCTGCTATGTGGACGACCATGCTGCTGGCTGAGAGATCTGTATCGGGGAGGCCCTGAGGGCCTTCGAACTGTACCAGAAGGGTCATTCCGTGCGTGAGATCCGAGATACGGTGGAGCGCGAATGGGCAAAACTGCTGAAGCGGCCGGCGCCGGCCCATGAACACCAATGACTACCTGGGCGGGCATGACTGCCCCTGCTCGCTTTTGTACGCCGTTTCCTAGAGTTTCAGCGCCTTCCTCCGTATCCGTCTCGCATCAATAAGATGTATGACAGGCCCGCCCCGGATTCAATAAAGATCGGACACGGGTCCCGCACCTTTGCCAATAGTAGTGGACGCAGGACTCTCGCCCGCCCCGGATCAAATACTACTATGATGCGGGCCGGGGAAACGGAGCCGGGGGAGCGCGGGCGGCAACTGTCGGTTCCGGACTGCGCCGCCCCTGAGCGGGGCCTGTTCGGATTGAGGATAAGAGCCAATGACAAAACAAGGCATCATATTCTTTATACTATTTTTCTGGCTGCCCCTCTTTGCCTGGTCGCAGGATACGGCGATCACCCTCCGGGAACTGGAGCAGGAGGCGCTGGCGAACAATCCCGAGATCCGGATGGTCCATGCCAGGACCGAGGCTGCCGGGGAAACGGCAACACTTGCCGCGGCCATGCCTGATCCCATGATCGGCGCGGCCATCAGGAACATCGGATGGTTCAATAACATTACCGTCGGCGAGGAGCCGATGAGCCAGGCCGGGATCATGCTGACGCAAGAGATCCCCTTTCCCGGCAAGCTGGCAACCATGGGTAGGGCTGCGCGCCACAAGGCCGAGCAGGAAGGGGAGATGGAGCGCGAGACGAGGCTTCGGGTGCTGAGCAGCATACGGGCCGCCTATTATGATTATTACCTTGCCTGGCGGTCGGCGGAGATACTGGAGCAGAACAAGGAGATCATGAAGAACTTCCAGCGGGTCGCCGAGACACGCTATGCCACCGGGCAGGGCATCCAGCAGGATGTAATCCGCGCCCAACTCGAGGTGTCCATGCTGATCGAGAAGATCGCCATGGAGGAGCAGAAAAAAGAATCGCAGCGCGCCACGCTGAACAGTCTGGCGGGCCGCGACCCCGCCGCTTCCCTCGGCAGGCCCGCGGACAGGCCTTCAGCACAGTTCGGCCGCGACTATGGTGAGCTCACTGAGCAGGCGAGGCTCCATTCTCCCCTGATCCGCGCTAAGGAACGGATGGTTCAGCAAGGGGAGCAGGAACTGTCGCTCAGCCGCAGGGAATTCCTGCCGGACATGGTATTTTCAGCCGGATGGTTCGATCGGGGTGACATGACGGACATGTGGGAGGCGAGCATCATGTTCAAGGTGCCGCTCTATTTCTGGAACAAGTCAACGGGCGTGAGGGCGGCGAAGTCCGCGCTCTGGGCGGCACGGTATGACCACGAGGCGTCGAAGCTCATGGTCGCCGCGAAGATGAAGAACCTGCATACGATGGCCGCTACGTCGGAACGCCTGCTCCGTCTCTATGAGGCCGCTATTCTTCCCCAGGCGCGGCTTGCGATCCAGTCGGCCATGACCAGCTACCAGGTGGGGAAAGTGGATTTCCTGGCTCTCCTTGAGAGCCAGACGCTGCTGCTCCGGTACCAGATCGCCTACGAACAGGAGATGGTGAACCTGAATAAGACGGTTTCGATGATCGTGGAGATCGCGGGGCATGAAGGGATTGAGAGCAATGAGAATTAACTCGACCATAGGATCGTTCGCGAAGATCGCACGGGTTCTTTTCCTGGTCCTCGCCGCCCCCGGGGCTTTCGGCCAGGACAACACCGGGCATAAGGGTCATGATTCCCCGTTGCCTTCGAAGGTTGCGCCTGAAGCTTCGGGGGCGCCTTCGGCACCTGCGGGCAAAGCAGCAGCAAAGCCGGAGAAGACGGAACCCGCGCCACCGACCATCACCCTCTCCCAGGACAAGGTGCAGCTCATCGGCGTGCGCACAGCACCAGCAGTTTCGCGTTCCCTCGCAAAGCAGATCCGCACTGTCGGCAAGGTCGATGTGGACGAGACCCGCCTTGCCTACGTTAATACGAAGATCTCAGGCTGGGTCACGAAATTGTACGTCGATTACACGGGAAAGCAGGTGGTGAAAGGGGAGCCGCTCCTG
>Ga0209212_1003424_pt1 | contig 20986 bp, 15 predicted proteins | sample RifGroC2_FD_183996 | JGI IMG/M metagenome (GOLD analysis project Ga0209212, IMG submission 183996) | Groundwater microbial communities from Rifle, Colorado, USA - Groundwater C2 (SPAdes) (version 2) | ecosystem: Environmental > Aquatic > Deep subsurface > Groundwater | place: Rifle, Colorado... | reverse complement strand
CATCGTCCGCTCTCCCCAATTCTCGACCTGCCGGACGATGTTGACCAGCTCGCTTTCCTTGTCGAGCAGTTCATCGATTGGCCGTCTCCACAATGTTCCGAGGAGATCGCCACGCAGGCGTATTTCATCGTCGGCGTGCCTGAAGGTATCGGACACCCGCAGGAAGGCCGCCGTTCTGACGCTTGCGGCGGGCATTTTGTCTTCGATAGGCAGTTCCGCATCATCAATGATCTTGTCGATGGTTCTCATGCACTCTTCGACTTCAGCATGAGGACTGCATTTCATTACTTCCCGTTCCACCGGAGGAAGATCATCGAAATCCTCCGAATCGACATTCACGAAGTTCGGCAGGGTGTAGACCAGGGCTGCCGGTGAGATTCCCGCCGTGTCGTAGGTTTGCACCTTTTCCGATTCACGGTGGCGATTTCTCTCATCGGATTTCCTGACCTCCTTGAAAGCGCCGTACTTCGCCTGGAAGTCGGTGGCTGATTTCATGTCCCAGCCCGCTTCCCTCATCTGCTCGGGATTGATTCCCCAGAGCAGATTATAGAGACTCTTCGCCATGCCGTTCGTGACGGTCGCGGTAAGACAGAGCACCCGCTTGGCTGAAGCAGCCAGACGGATGAACGCGGTCCCCTGATTGGACATCAGGTTGGCCGCATTGTGCGCCTCATCGAAGATGGCAAGGTCGAAGGGTATTCTCTTCAGGTAGCGGATGTAGGGGAGTTGCTTGTTGTGGGATTTAACTTCGACTGACGTACCGTTTCGTTCGATATCGGCGATCCATTGCCGGTAGCGCAGGGGAGGCCGCTTGTTTTCCGGGACGTAGGTATAGAGGACATCGCCGCAGACGGGGCAGTGTTCCTTGCTCCCCTTGGTGATTCTCTTAACCTCGGCCAGGCAGTTGAGGCAGCAGGTGGTGTACTTTGGTCCTTCGTTGGTCCGCACCAGCCTGGTTTTTGTGACTGGCACAAAGTCAGGGTGCATGCGGAGCCGGGTGTAGGCGATCAGGTAGAGTCCTTTCGGCCGGGTGCGGCTAAGTTCCCGCAGCCGTTCCCATGAGTCGATGACGTGGATATCAAAACCCTCGTTTTCGTACTCCTTTACCATCTGGGGGACGAGTTGCGGTTCCGTAACCATGATCGACCTTTGGGCGCCTGCGATATACTTCACCGACTTGGCCATCCAGGTCTTCCCGGTACCGGTGTTGGCCCGGATGCCTATCCCTTTCCTCCCTGAAGCAAACGCCTTCATGACCGCCTTCACCGCCTCCCTTTGGGGGGCTTTCAGGCCGATTTCCTTCAGTTCATCAGCAAGGTATTCTTCATCCTTGCCGATTTCGTGCAGGGGTTTATATATGGTGGTGAGCTTCTTGAGGAGGATTGTGGACAGTTGAGAATTGAGTTCGACGTAATCGAAACCCAGTTCCCTGGCGGCCTTGACATCGCCGGTTTGGTCCATGAGGAAGGTCTCTACGGTCGGTTTGTGGAGAATGGTGGTAGTTTTTACTCCGTTGTCGTCGTAATCCTCGAACGTCTCCGGCTTTTCTACGAGCATGTACTTTGCCAAATAGTGAGTCCCGTTGATGGTGACGCTCTCGATCTGACTGTTCATGGCTGCCAATTGAACGGCATGGGCAGTTCTGAGAGTGGATACGGGCTGAATGCTGGTGTCATAGCTGGCCGGATATTCCTTCTCCAGCATCACCGTGATCGCCTTGTCCAGCCGTTCTTCACAACCTTGATAGAACGAGCTCAAGTCCTTGCTCTGGAGCAGGGGCCTGGTCTTGATGCCTTTGGCCTCGACCTCGATGGTGACGGTCGGGTTTTCGGCATGGGTCAGGATCAGGTCCACCCCACTGTTATCCAGGTTGTCGTAGTTATGGAAATAGGGTGATCGGTAGGACGTTTGTTCGTTTCCGACATTCTTCCTCAGAAAAATGATCACCTGTCTGAAAGCCCCGTATTCCTCCGATTTGTAGGCATACCGGTAGGTGAAGCTTCCCCGCAGTAGTTCGATCAATTTTCCCTTGAGTTCGTATTCCGGGATGATCAGGACCATGACGCCACGTTTGGAAACCATGGGGGCGGCCTTTTCGATCCAGGTGATGAGCTCTCCACCGTTTCGGTTGTAAGGGGGATTGAGGAGGAGGATGTCAAACGACCCGCTGTTGGTGGTGTCGAAGTATGACGTGTTGAGTTTGTGGTCGATGCCGCGGATTTTTTTGAAACGTTCCGCGTCCAGTTCCACGGCAAAGGAGGCGACGGCTGTATTTTTAGCGTTCGCCTTGGTGGCGGCCTGTTTTGCATGGCGAACCATGTTGGACAGGAACGCCCCTTCGCCGGCACAGGGGTCGAAGATGGTGACCATCTTCTCGTGGCCGCTTGTCCGGTCCCAGCCGAAACTGATGCTGACAACCTTTTTTACAAGTTCCACGTCGCGCGGGAAGGTAGGATAGAACCCCTTCGCCAGCTCGTTACCCTTGGTGCGGGAGTGGGTGTTGATATTTTCAGTGAATTCCATGGCCGCTCCTCGTGAAAGGGGGAGGGGACATGGCTATCCCTTGTTCGGGGAGGAGGCCATGCCACCTACCCCCATGGGATAGAATGATACTACTGCTGTGTTTCCTGTTTTACCTCGACTGTGATGCCGGTCGTGGTCTCAGGGAATGCGAATCCGCCGTATCTGATCCGGTTCCTTACTTCTTCCGGAACGTTCTCGATAAGGCGAAAGCACATCTTGAATCCGATCTGTGGGACCAGGAACTCCGCCATGTCGAACAGGGGGAGATACCAGTCCTGGTGCACGAACTGCTGCTGATCCAGTATCCGGGAGTAGATGGCGAAACATTCCTCTCTGTTGTTCCCAACAATAAGACGCCGCTCTTTGCCTGGCAGGATGTATAAGCCCGAGTAGCCGTTATCTATCTTGCCGATAAGACTCACCGGTCCTCCCACACTCACGCGGTTACTCTTTTTGCCGGAGATTTCCAGCAGAGGGGCTTCCTTGTCATAGAGGATCTGGGCAAAGGCCCGGACCTCCTGTGAAGGCCCGTAGGCGGATAACAGAACGATGAGTCTGTCGTTATCCAGGATCAGGTTGTTGCAGAAGATTGATGCCGAGGCGCGTTGGCCCAGCAGGGATATGGTTGGTTGCATGACTTCCTCCTGTAGGGTTGGTCTGAATGGCTGTTATGCTGCCAATTTGCAGACCCATGACTTTTCGGAGGAATTCCACTTAAAGCCTTTCGCTTTCAGAAATTCCTTGGATGAAGAATCCTGAAATGATGGTTTGGCATGTACCTCGCCGGCTTCCTCGATCATCTCGAACTTGATGCGACGGGCAGCCAGTGCTGAGGTTATGTCCGTCACGTTGTTCCCTGACGAATCGTCTTTTCTTGTTTTAGCTTTCAGGGCTTTGGATGCAAAGTCCATCTGTTCGGCGGGAATCTCCTCGAGTCTCGTAACCCCCAGATAAGCGAGAAACTTGTCCCGATCGGCTCCCACGTCACTGATTTTCGCTTCCAGTTCCTTCACCTGATCTCTGGTGATGAAGTCAGGCCCAGCTGGTTGCTGTTTTTGTTCTTCTCCTGAATCCAGCCACTCCCGGATCAATCTTCCATGCTCCTCCGTCAGTTTTCCGAAGAAACCGTCGAAGATCTCGGTCCGGTCCTTGCTGGATGTTGCGATGTGCCGTTCCTGGTCAACATCGAAGACGAGTGAAAATTCATAATCCATGCCTTCGCGTTGCACTGGCGCCATACCGATCTTTTTCGGGACTTTTTTGCCTTTTTCGTCCTCGATGAGAACGTACTCGGTCTTGCTGCGCATGCCGGCAATGACGTGCATCGACGATTGCAGCATGGCATCGACAAGGGAGTTGTGTTTGGGAGTCGCTTCACGCCACCCGGCAAACTTGTTCCCCTTGGCCGATTCAGACTTGGCGTCCGCGAACTCCAGGATACCACCGGTCCCGGCCCAGGCATGGGAAAGGGAGTCGATGATGATGAGGTCGTAGCCCTGCTTTTCTGCCTCCCTGATGCCGTTGATGTACTTCTCGACGGTAAAGGGGGGCTTGATAACGTCTACGTCGTAGTCACCAAGATGGGCGTACAACGACGCGCTTTCGTTCTCCGTGTCGAGAACCGCGATCCTTCCACCTGATCCGACAATCCCGAATGCCAGCTTGAGGGCTGACATGGTTTTGCCTGAACCTGCGGGGCCGCAGATACCGATACGTGCTTTCGCTCTTTTTCTGACTGCTTTCATAAATGCCATTGTCTGTCTCCTTTCGACGGTTGTTCCCGGCAAAGGAGACGGACCACCCCTCAGGGGTAAGTTTGTCTCCCCTGCCGGAATGGTTAGTGTACTGGCTTCACTTCTGGCTGATCTCAGAAGGGCACATCATCGTCATCCGGAAGCGGTGCCTGTTCTGGGAGGCGTTGTTCTGTCTCTTCAGTGCGACCGTTACCTTCCTTCCTGGACAGCATCTGCATCTTTTCACCGACGATTTCCGTCGTGTAGCGATCCTTGCCGTCCCGATCCTGCCACTTCCTGGTTTGCAAGCGTCCCTCGATGAACACGGTTTTTCCTTTGGTTAGATATTCACCAGCGATCTCCGCCAGTCTGCCCCAGAGGATGATATTGTGCCACTCGGTGCGCTCTTCCCATTCTCCACTTTTGTTCTTGAACTTCTCCGACGTTGCAAGGGAGAAACTTGCGACCGCCGTGCCGGATGCCGTGTAACGAACCTCTGCATCCTTGCCTGCGTTCCCTATCAAGAGAACCTTGTTCAAACTTGCCATATTGCCTCCTTGTTGGTTTTCCCGAAGTATGGAGACAATAGTCTGTCCCGTAGGGAGAGAACAAGTGTCTCCCGGTCGGGATGTGGTGAAAGTATCCGCCGCTTACAAGGCTTGTCGCGGATTTTTAACAACAAAAAACCCATAACGGCAATTGCCGGAACGGGTCTGTGAAAATGATCAGATTGTTACAGGTTGTTAGACTGAGGGCTGAAGACTGTAAGGGGTGAATGATGCGTCATCACTGATGCAGAAAGTCACGCTGCCGGATTCTGAATTTCCTTCAGCCATCAACCTTCAGCCTTCATACCTGACGTTACAGACGCACCTGTACCTTGTATTTAAGTCGTTTTACCCAAACGACTGTTCGGAAGGCATAAGAGCCTGTACCGAAATTCATCCGAAAAGGGGCAAAATCGGCCTGGTCTTTCCGGAGAGTTCATCCCTGCCGGGGCGATTCTTCCTCGGGCTATCCGAAGAAGTTTGTCCGGTAGCATAAAGCCAGCGGAGTCTCTTTCTTTGAAAGAGTCTAAAATATGTGTAGTTTTTATCAGTTTTTCTAGCAAGTGTCAAACGCATAACTGTTCGTATATATTATAATATTCCCCGATGTGTCTGGATGTTTCATTTTGACATCAAAGGACAATTTTCATAACCGATAGGTGCTTTCATCGGTGTAAAATAGTAGTTTTGTAATTGTATTAGAACCATTGACTCTAAAGAGTAAAAGTGACATAAAAACGCATAGTTTTGACCGGTAGACATAGGCTGAGACCTCGGTTGTCGGTTCGTACACTTCCAATGCCTACACCAAGAGTCAGTACGGCATCGTTCATGTCCGTACCGACGGCAAGCGGGTTTTGGTGGTTACCCGGGCCACCTCAATGTGTGCGGCTATGATGTGTGCCCGGAGTGCAGGGCTTATGCGTCTATTGAGGATGAGGATGATTTGGTTGTGAGGGAGAGGCTTGAACGGTATGGGGCTGGTGAAAATAGTTGACTTGGAATTAAGTATGGTGTCCCAGGAACTCCCAAGGGGAGAAGGTTAAGAGCGGGGGCAAGTGGTGGTCGGAATCCTGTGTACTGAATTAAAAAGAATTTGTGGGATTTGACGCAATAAGCATATTCCGAAAGTCAGAGGTTTAAATGGACATAACATCAGCAGCAATAGCGACAATAATATCTGCAACAACTTCAGCGACAGTTACGTTAGTTCTTGCCAAGCTGAACTCAAAGAAACACTTGGATGATCAGCTTGATGCAATATTAAAAATTGCAGTTCAATATCCGTATCTTGAGTGTGAGGATTTTACCAACCAATGGACAAGTGATTATGACAGAGATAACGAAAAATTTCTTCGTTACGAAGTCTATTGCACTTTGATATTCAATTACCTGTCCAGAGTCGGAGCCTTCTACAAGTATGACGCACAAATAATTGAAAAGTTTCTCGCGGCAAAAAGCTGGGTTCGCTTACACGGTAAATACTGGATCGATCCAACTGAAGCATATGAAAACGTAGATTCTTATGATGAGTCATTTGTTAAATTAATCGAAGGATATCTTAAGGGAGGGAATAACAAATGAAAAGAAAAGCAATTTTACTTGGAAATACGGAAGGTCTGCCTGGAGTCAAAGTTGACATACAACGCTTCAGTAATTTCCTTATGAGTAACATTGGTGGAGCATGGCGTGGAAATGAAATTGAAGAACTGGTTGATGTTTCCAAGAACAGCCTACAACTCAAAATTGCCGGTTGGAAGGCAGAAAATAATGACTACGTTGTATTGATGTTTAGTGGGCATGGTGGCCAAATCAGAGAAACCGTTCTTGAACTTAATAAAAGCGGAGAAACCATCGGAGAAACTGCGCTTCGATCAATTGCTAAGCGACAGTTAAATATTTACGATTGTTGTCGCTGTTATCCTGAAGCTTTAGTAAAAAGCCTGATAGAGGAAAGTGCCAGATTGTTTGCTGCAAAAGAAGATGTCTCCTATATTCGCTTGCGATATGACACGAGAATAATGCAAGCGATCCCGCAACAGGCGCTACTATATTCCTGCTCAATTGGAGAAGCTTCGTATGACTCAAAAGACGGTGGCGTCTATTTGAAAAACCTACTCCAAGCAGCTATGGCATTGAATGATGAATTCAAGCTTGTTGGTACTGCGCATCAAGAGGCAGAACTCCCTACTCTTCGGCATAGCCGAAGTGAAAAACACGGGGAGCAACATCCTGATGCTGTATTAGCAAAATGCTTATCTTCTCAGCAACTAATCATATCAATGAGGCCGTAACAATCGGTCTAGTTGGGACGTTTACACACCTGTCTCAAAAGCGCAACCACTTCAATACGTATGAACACGAAGCCTCATTATTCTGGATCTATACACATTAAATCGGGGAGAAGTTGTGGACAAGAAAACGAAAGGTGCGTGGCTAATCCATCACGGTAGGAAGATTCAAGCAACCACAAGCCAAGACTTCGATGCTATTGCCTTTGCCGGAAAATGTGGAACATTGCTATCCGCCATTTCTGCGGAATGCCTGTCTAAAATCTCTCAAAAAAGATTGGATGCACTCGCCAGAGCAAATCACATCAGTCCAAAAACCGAAGCACCATCAATTTTATCTGAATTGGAAAGACAGAAACTGATTCTTGTCGGTGCCGGTGGCGTAGAGGTGCTTGGTCTAACAGGACAAGCTGTATTAGAACATACCTCAACAATATTTGACGAGTCCGATCATGAAAGATACGAAGATGCAGTGATTGATGTTTCTGATATAGCTTCTGAATCTCCAATAACAGACAGAATCGCATCGGAGTTTTTGTCAGACACTTATAAACTATCGGTTACCGAAGTGAATAGCACTCTGCAACTTGGAGGATCGATTGGCTTTTTCGATTCAGAGAAAATATCGTCCACTGAAAAATTGATTTTTAATGGCAACCTTTTTAGACGTGATGATGCAAAAAAGATAAATGCTGTCTTGAGTTCGCTCAATTCAAGTGAATCACGATATCTTGTTGAGCTAAATAGCAAACTTCAGGCATCGGGCTGCTTACCGCTCTTAGCCGTCACACAAGTGCTAGGCGACGACTTGTTTTCCAAATTACACTCTATCGGCATGTTCGATGTCAGCGTTGTAGGTAATGAAAGTGGTAAAAACCACTTTGTAACTCGCCCTGCTGCTTTCTCAAAGTTTACAAATTCAATTGCCGACGATGCGCTTGATTTGGCTAAAGCGCTGGTTGCTTCATTAACTTATGGAATGACCATTAGCAGTTACTACCGTGGTCGCATTCAAATGGTATCTGCCTTGATGAGCAAGCTAATCGCAGGGGGCACAGTTGGCCCTGCAACGGCAATTGGAAACGATTATCAAGCGCTTGAATACAAGGGGGTTGTAAATGTCGCTCCAGCATCTGGAGGCATGTTTACGATGACACTACTGAAACCAGAGGTCGGAAGATTGGCACTATCTGTCATCCAAGATGGTGACATAACCGCCGAAAGTATTGCCCAACTTCCAGGTGCAAAAGTGACGGAATACATAAACCCTGAAGTAACGCGAGAATTTCAACGAAAGCATTCAACGGAAGCGGTGAAACTGAACACTAGAAACCTTTTAAATGAAATTAGAACAGGTGGGATATCAAGATGAACGAACAACTATTAAAGGGGCCTGACGCCGAAGAGGCACTTAGAAACTATTTTCTAAGCATTGGTTTTTTCGTGATTCGAGGGTGTAAGTTTAAATTCAACCGATGTGACGTGACTGATGTTGATTTATGGCTCTATGGAAGAAGCTCAGCTATTAGTCGAGAAAGATTGAATGTAGACATCAAGAACAAAAGATCTCCCCAAGCGTTGGAACGTATTTTTTGGGCAAAAGGCTTACAATCCGTATTAAACCTCGACGGGTGCATTGTTGCTACCAATGATAATAGGCCCGATGTCCGGGAATTCGGCCTTCAACACCAGGTCAAGGTACTAGATGGTCGATTCATGGGCCGACTTACTAAGAGCAGCAGAAGCCATTTGAATCGAATTACGGAAGAGCAGTTCTTTAGAGAGATTGAACAGGCATCTTTAGGGAAGCTAGGTGGCGATTGGAAAGGTCGATATGAAGCTAGCAAAACAAGGATGCTCACCACTCTAACTTTTGATGGGTGTAATGCTTGGTTGGAAGATATAGGCTATTTTCTTGGCCAACTGCAATCATCTTTGTCGAATACTACCCCTGCTTGGCGCATGATTTATACATTTTGTGCTCATTTCCTTGTTTCAGTTGATTTCATATTGAGAGAGCATGTGGCAGTCGAGCAGGAACAGCGCCGAGTACTCCTGGATAGCGGTTTTAGATACGGAGTTGCAGGTAAATCTTTTACCGAAAAGGTCGGACGAATGGCCGCTGCCTTGGTAGATGGATTTGTCTCTCAACCAGGGCTAGCAGACACAATACAATTTGAACTAAACCAACAAGCAGCTGGGGTTAAAGCAGAAATTTTGGCGGAATTTTTCTCAAAGGGCATTACACAAAGCGGATTATTCGAGACAGCCCGTGAGTTAGAATCAGCAGCATTCAGGATTCAAATACCGGTGCCGTCATCCTTGACCGCAACCGTTCAATCATTGCTCGGCGTTCTTGCTGATTTCCATGGGCTAGATCGAAAACGTGTGCTTGTTTGATGGGGGGGGCGAAGAACCTCATCTCCTATTTTAGTAAATGAATAATGGAGATGCGACCACTTTAATTGCCCGGACGCGACCCTTTATGGGTCCCACACTTAGAACCAAGAAGCACAATGGATTTCCGTAGAAATTGATGTTCGGAGGAATGGTGATTACAATTGGATGGGGTATTACCTCTAGATGCAATATGACTTGCGGTTACTGTTATAGCAAGGAAACCAGATCCTTATGTGCAGATGTGAGTCTCACCGAATGTAAGGCTTTTATCGATGATAATTACCAGCATATAGCAGCAATAAATTATGGTACTGGTGAAAATACGCTCATAGATCACTGGTTTGAACTTGTTGAATACGTCAGAAAAAAATACAGTCATATCAGGATGGCATTAACAACAAACGGATATCTAGCAGAATCAGTCAAAAACGACGAATATGCGGAAATCGTTAGGTCATCAATTGATGAAGTGGACGTTTCTCTTGATTTTGGCAACAGGAAGTTACAGAACAGTATCCGGAAGTGTAGCCAGTCCTATGACTGGGTCATGGAGACTCTCTCTTTCTGCAGATCCTGCGGTATCCCCGTCACAATAGTTGTAGTGGGACTGGAAGACACGCTTCACTTAGATAATATGGCTGAGATATTCGAAATTGCTGAAGCTTTCGGTGCCATGGTGCGCCTAAACATATACCGGCCGGTGATCGAGTGCGGATACGAACCACCTAAACTGGATACGGTAATAAGGTTTCTGGACTGGGTGCATGAATATCATGATATTTGCGCGATAAGTGATCCACTCTTCAGCGCGGCCTTTTTGGGTCAGAAACGGGTTGATCCTTCCGGGAGCTGCAGCTTTAGGGTGCTGCCTGACGGATCGATCTGCATTTCGACCTATCTGCTGACAGATGCTTATCGTGTTGGTAGAATTACTGATCCGCAAGCGCTGCAACGGGTTGCACAGACCCCACTGGTACTTACAACAGTAAATCGAACACCGCCTGAAGAATGCATCGAATGCAGATTACTCAATCACTGTCAGGGCGGGGCAATAGACCGGAGGTTTCTCTCTTACGGCACAACGTCAGTGAGGGATCCTTACTGCCCGAAAAGGTGGGGATTTAATGACCTACCACTTAGGCATTACCGTCTGTCCGGCCAGGATGCCGTGTCAATACATGATTCATATCTGCCAACGATGATTTTTCGTCCCAAAACACGGCAACCAGCTGTATAGACCAAAAAAGGTGGCATAGTTTTGAAATCTAAAATTACCGAACGGCTTGTAGCTTATTCCTTTGATAATGTAGTAGCTGTTCTTGATAGATACAGTCTCGAATTATCATATTTCGACAGCTCGGACTGGGACACTCTCCAGGAGGAAATGATTTCCAGACCACAGCCGGAATTTAAGCCTAAAATTCCGCAATCTAGTCTGAGTACCATTCAGGCGGCTGTCACCACGGAATGTAACTGTAGGTGCAGCTATTGCCAACTGTACGGAAACCCGCTGATCGAAAAGGGCGCATACATGGACAGGAATGTGGCCGACTCAATTCTCTCGCGGTTGCATGAACTTGGCCAGGATGCGCTGCTTATCGTGACGGGAGGAGAGCCGTTACTGAACTGGGAAGTGACGCGGCATCTTTTGACTGAAGCAGAATGCCTCAAAGTACTATTTACCAATGGCACCCTGATTACAGAGGAAATAGCAGTAATGCTTCGGGAGACATCTACATGCGTTATTGTTTCGCTGGATGGCAGGCACCACGAGCATAATGCTGCCAGACGTTACTGTCTCGGCGGAGGGGACACCTATCTGGATGTTGAGAAGGGAATATCCATAGCAAAAAACGCCGAATGCAGGATCGGCCTGTCACTTGTCGCCGGTCATCATAACGTTTATGAACTGTCTAATATCTTTGCTGAACTGGTTACCAGATTTGCACCGGAAAGCTTTGGGTTCAACCTGCAGCATTATGCAAGCGGTTCGGACAAGAAATTCCCGGTGCGGGCATATGCTGACGAACTATCAAAAATCTTTTCGTTGGCAAAAACGGCAGGCGTTTACGTAGATCAGGTTGCACGAAGACTGAAGCCTCTCGTTACGCGCTCATTCAAGTATCACGACTGTTCAGCCTGCGGATCTAAGCTGGTTGTATACCCCTCCGGGAAGACCAGCAACTGCATAAACTACATCGCCTATTCAAATGGGAATGACAGCAATATCTGGCAGGAGAGGACTCCTGTCACAATTTCTGGCTGCAAGGACTGTGAGGCTATTGGAATATGCGGTGGCGGATGCCCGTACGACGGGCTGTCCTACAATAATGCAGGCTCGGTAGACAGACGGAACTGCATCGTGACCAAAAAACTTCTAAAAGCCTTTGTCCAGGACATCTACAGGTCAAGGAATGAATTCGGCAGATATCAGGATATAAGCGATATATATTCCGAAATGTTAACCCGTGGCGGAATATCGATATCTATCGGGCATGAGATTCCGAAAGACAAAGCCAACAAAGGATCTGCATGGAAATGACCAGTCAAGCTGATATCAGACGCTATCGCGTGTCACGCTTTGTCCACATCTTTGAAAAAGACGACGCCGCAGCGATATTTCATTCACTGAACCTGAACATCCTTTACGTTTCCCCCAGCATTCTTGATATTCTGAAGATTCTTAACAAGCCCTTTTCAATTGAGGGTCTTGAAATAACGGAGATCGGAAGGTCAACGCCTGATCAAGTTTTTGACTCACTGGTTAAAGCAGGCATGCTGGTTCCAGATGATTTTGATGAAATGGATGCCGTCAGAGAACTACAGAGGCGTAGCATCACGGAGCCTCATATAACAGAGCTCTTTCTTGTTCCTACTGATGAGTGCAACTTCCATTGTCGATACTGTCACGTGGTTAACAACAGGTTGCCGGATCATGCCTGTCAGCATATGACGACAGACACGGCAATTGCCGCTGTGGAAAAGTTCATCGAGCTGACAGCCGACTGTCACAACGAACAGAAGAACATCGTATTTTATGGCGGGGAAACGCTCATCAATTTCCCGGTCATCAGAGATGTTATCGAATACTCGGCAGCCCGGTCCAAGGCCTTCGCCGGTCCTCTGAAGTTCACCATCTTTACCAACTGCTCCCTGGTAACAGAGGATATTGCAGGTTTTCTGGGCAGACACAGGGTCAGTATCATAGCTTCGATAGATGGTACCGAGGACATGCATGACGCCATGAGAGTCACTGCGGGAGGGGCAGCGACCTATCAGGACGTCATCGCTGGATACCAACGACTCAAGGAGGCAGGATGTACCGTTGGGATATCATGTACCGTAGGACCTCATAACCTCAATGCCTTGCCGGACATTGTCGATCACTTTGTAAGGAATCTTCGGCCAGCAAATCTCGGCTTCAACATGCAACACCACATTCTGGGGAAGTCAAACCCGGGTTTCGTACCTCTTGAAACCGTAAATGCCCGAATGATAGAAGCATATGTGAACGCAAGAAAAGAAGGCCTCTATCTGGTCCACGCGATCAACAGGTTGAGGGTCATTGCCGAAAGGCGGCCACGGCTCAAGGACTGTCCCGCATGCAGCCGGCAGATTGTCGTGGCACCAGATGGCGATGTGGGGCCGTGTGAGGTCTTCGTTACGACCAGAAACTATTATATTCGGGAGAAAGCCGCGCGCCCAGCCGAAATCCTTCGTCATGATACGTTCAGGCAGTGGCACGCGCGATCACATTTTTATTGGGAAGATTGCCACTCCTGCCCGGCAATTTTGCTATGTGGAGGAGGATGTCCGTATGATTCGCACAGTACGTCCGGCAACATAAATTGTCGTGACGAGCGTGCATGTGTACAGAGCAATGCCTTTCTCGCATGGGCTCTCTGGGACATTATGGATACGACCTGGGAAAGACCACTACTGCCTGAAGGTCAGTTTTGGGCGGTCGCTCCTACTGAATTCGAACGCCGCAGTGTCTATGGTGCCATAAAATCTGATGGGGCTGATACTCCGCTTGGTTCATATCACGCCAGAGCTCACTTGTGATATGCAGCAGTCCACCAAGGGATAGGAGAAATGATATGGGTCTGATCCTAGTTATGGGTCTTAGCGGGGTCGGGAAAACAACGGTAATCAGGTGTCTTTCCGGAAAATTAGACGGTTCTTGGCTTATACACAACTTTGGTGAATCCATGGAGGAACTTGGCCGTTCATCAGGAAGAATACAGGGAAACGAGAGCGTGATGTCCTTGGAAAAGGAGCTGCATACGAGTTTGCAACAGGAAACGGCTCGTTATCTGGCAGGCTTGTCTCTAGGTAATAACCTAATTATCGACACGCACGGCATGATAGAGACATCGATGGGATTAATGCCAGGATTCCCAGCTCCGCTACTGGACATCTTTTCACCTGAACGCATCGTACTAATTGAAGCTGCCCCAGAACAGATCATTAACAGGAGGATTCACGACTCCAGAAAGAGGAGAACGGACATAACGCCTGAATTTCTGGGCAAGCTGCAGGCTATCAGTCGCCAGTTTGCTGTCACCTACTCATGCCTGTCTGGTGCTTTGCTGAATATCCTCGAGAACGACATGAGCCAACAGAAGCAGTGTTCTGATGAATTGTACAAGCTTGTCACCAGTAGTACATTTTACTGTCAATAAGAGGAGGTCAACATGAAGGTACCTACCGAGCTGTATACCATTGAAACTATATTTACGTTTCAAGGCATGTCCACCTTTGTCTTTGTGGTTGTTAGTGGATGGACGCCACATGGAATGAAAAAAAAGAAAAAATGGATAGCTCTTGTTTTGTCTTTAGTTGTTTCATTATTGGGTACGATGTTTTTTCCGGTGCCGGATGCATCGGGATACTTTGTTGCTGTAGTAAACGGATTCATGATAGCGGCTAATGCCCTCGGGATATCTTCAATAGCTACAGCGACATACGACAATAGAAGTAAAAACCGTATCACACCGACCTCTGCAGCGCCTAGGCTTGTTGACCGCTTTTTCGAACCATGGGTCTGAAAAAACTGCATGACTACATACGAGGCTTCCTCGGTTTAACTGGTGAATTACCGGAATTGACAGGATCCCGTGCAAACGTTACTGAAGGCGTGGCACGTTGTGTCCTGAAAATAGGTGACGGGACCGGCTTTGCTATTCATCCGGAGTATGGCGTAACCTGCCTTCACGTATGGGGTACTGGTAATTCTCGGGATATCACTTATGAAGGGGAGCAGTATGAGGCCAAGTTATACAAGGACGAAATAATATTAGCAAAGGATATAGCTGTCTTTCAGATGGAAAAGCCGGTTTTTAGGGAATATCTAAGCCTCCTGCATTCAACACCACCCTTCGGGGAAGTATTTTCTATATACGGGTTCAGAAAGTCCCCTGACCTGCTAGACGGTTACAAACTGGACGGAAGTTTACAGGATGGCCAGCCTCATATGGACTGTGGTCATGTCTACAACTTTACCCACAACTTTGATGCTGAATCCCTCAAGGGGATGAGCGGGGGCCCGGTCTTTCTGACAGGTACAAACATGGTAGTGGGCATACAGCATGCCGAAGAAAGTAATCCAACGAAGATTTCCTATATTCATCCCATAACGATACTGAATGAAAGCTGCCAGGAGCTTTTTCAGCAGCCCTGCGCCTGTTTTAATGAAGTTAGTACTTATTGCAATAACCTGTGGTCTAGGCTAAGGGAAGAGCGGCTCGAAGAAACCTTTTTCAAATTGCCGGATAACGCCAAGGAATATTTGTCCGACCATTTCCTTGCACAGACAAAACTTGTGAAATGGCTGCGAGTACGCGGACCGGATTGGACGCCCGGAATTCCAGCCCTTGATGCCATAATGTTAAGCAACGCGCTGGTCATTATTGGCGAGCCCGGAGCAGGCAAGTCTGTACTTATGCGAGAGGTAGCCATCAAGTATGCAGAAAATGCTTTAAAGGTTGGCTTTGGACTGCTGCCTGTCCTCGTCAGGGTAAAGGAACTTGGCCTGATGGAAGGAGGCGCACCTGAGTTTCTGCTGGAGTCTCCTGTTATTGCCCTATTGCTGAAGTCGTGCAGGCGGGATGGGTGGAATCTTAATGAACCGCAGCTGCGGCTTTATCTGCAGAAGGGAGCCTTCATAATCCTTATAGATGGTTTGGAAGATGTGAATGAAGAAATTCGTCCCTATATTGTCGGTGCCATTTCTGAACTGGCCGGAGCGCATGACCGGAATAAGTATATTGTTACCGTCCGTGAATACGCATTCCAACAGGGAATGGATCTCAAGCTGTCAACAATGTCTCTCCAACCACTGGAGTGGCCTGACGGCGTAAAATACCTATTGTCGGTATTCTGTAAGGACGATTCCCTCGCAAAGGAAATCCATGACTATCTTGAATCCCATCCGGAATTTAGAAAAATGGCAGTAAACCCTCTGTTTCTGAGGATGATAGCTTGGAGCATTGAACGCAGTGCAAAAAAAGATTCCGCAACGATTTCGGTACCTATAAACAAAGGGATCATCTTTGCGACGTGCATCGAGCAATATCTGCACCACGATGACGAGAGCAAGAATGCCAAGATAAAACCGTATGAATGCCAATCGATCCTCGGCCATATTGCTTTTTCTATGCAAAGAGCTGGTAAAAACGTCCTAACTCGGGACGAGTTCGAAGACTTTGCTAAAATGGCTATAGCAGCCCTTAAAGAGCTGCATCCATACGACCTTCGTCCTTCTATTGATACCATACTGGCTAGCCAGATAATAGTTGAGAATGGTACCCGTAATGAATATGCGTTCTGGCATGCTTCTTTCCGGGAGTATTTTGCTGCATCCCATATAAAGCTTGAAATTAACGCCTCTGGCTCTTGGTCTTTCATTGATGAATTTGTAGATCTGCCTTCCTGGCATGATACGCTCCTGCTTTTGTCAGGTCTTTTCCAGAGCAGCGAGCAGGCACGTGACTTGGTTTTTTCCATTTTTAAGCGTGACATCATCCTGGCTGCCATATGTCTGGCCAATGCGAGCCAGATGAATGAATCTGATCGTAAAATGATCGCACGCCGTTTTGCCAGAAAGTGCAAAAGTGGCTATTACCACGAAAAACGCGCTTCTGCGGAAGCGCTTGGCATTATCGCCCCGAATAGCGCTCCGGGGGAACTTGTTGATCTTCTGCGAGACCCGGACAGCGGGATCAGGTGGCGTGCAGCGGAAGCTCTTGGCAAAATAGGTGATCAAAGGATTGCGTCACGGCTCCTTGAGTCCATCCTTCAGGATGACGAGGATCCATGGGTTCGTGTGAAGGCGGCCGAGGCACTAGGGCGGCTCGACCAAGGATCGCAACTGCTGTTAACATCTCTAAACGGTAATAAACGTAAAAAATGGCATGCCATTGAAGCGATTGGCGTTATTCGCTGTAAAGACGCTGTTCCGCATCTTATAGAGCTTCTATCATCGGATGATCCAGGTTCTGTCTGGAGAAGCGCAGAAACCTTGGGCAAGATTGGAGATCCGAGAGCAACAGAACACCTTCTGAACCTGCAGAATCAGGACACCATGGTTCATGGAAAGGTACTTGACGCACTGCTCATGCTTGATGCCGACAGTGCCAAGAAGTATGCAGACCAACTGAATGAAAAATGGTTATCAAAAAAACTGTTGTTGGGGCTCCTGACACCAGACTTTCTGCAATAGATAAAAGGGGAAAGTAATGGTTCTTGATGTCCTGTATGGATCAATAGGAGTACCAGAAAAGCTCAAAGATATTGTAAATTCTTGGTATTTCCAGAGAACAGGTGAAATTACGGTGCAACCGTTTCCTGATCCCTTTTTTTCAAATGCATCTCTCAATACCGAGAAAGAGCATGCCTTGGGCGTGATGCATCTAGCAAATCTCGCATGTGACCTGCATAAGGAGCTTAAACCTTTCAGAAACCTTCTGACTATATCTGCCCTTGTACATTACATGATAGAGTTCCCGATCAGCGGACCATTTGAACGTGCTCTTGCAAAGATTGGAAAAGACGATGTCGGGAAACGCATCATGTCGCTGATGAATAGTACCGAAGTCGGAGAGGTCGTCCGGAGGCTGGGTGTCAATCTTGAAGATATCATCAGCATCAACACCGATTCCTACAAGGATTTTCCTGCAGTTAACGCTCTTTTCAACAGTGTGGTAGGTTTAAAGAAAATAGATTACCTGCCACGTGATGGTCATCATATCGGCATCGAGCCAGGCAGGAAGCTGGTCGACCATCTTGCACTCCTTGCGATGATGGGTTTTTCCGATCTTACCCAGATCAACATCAGGCCTGAGGGTGTTGCGGCTTTCGAAAATCTCATCTCCGCCTACAATATCATGTTTACGGAGGTGTACCTCGGGCCGCAGAAACATGTACTGAATGACATGTTTGAAAAAGCAGTCATACTGGCGGTAGACAGCAGCATCCTCGATCTGCAGGACGTTCTGGAAAGCAGCAGCTTCGGTATTGAGTTCTTTGACTGGACAGACAGGAACATTTTCGATCACCTGCTTGCCTATGTCATGGACCGCTCTGATCACCCTGATGCGGAGCACCTCGGGATCCTATTAAAGGCAATCAAGGGCCGTGTTCTTTACAGGAAGATTCTTGACTATCCTGTCAAGGACAAAACCACCCTTTCAGAAAAGCTCCTGACATACAAAGGGATTTCAGAACTGGAAGGCATAATCGCGAGTGCGTGTGGCCTAAACGGAACCATAGACGTCATTGTTTCCTGTCCGAACACGACTCTCCGTGATCAGCTTCTTAAGCCAACAAATGGAGTTATCCAAGTATGTGGCGTTCCGCTCTTTCAGGTTTCAGAAAAAGTAGGTCACCGGGAGGTGCCATCACTGTCCATAAATAAACTGATTGATACATGGCAGACACTTCAGGTTGCACATGTATATATCCGGAGTATTCCTGGCCTTGACTTTAGTAAAATCATGAATGCTTGCAGAGATATCTTAGAAAACTTTCAGAAAGTGCGGCCCGATTATGACGATACAAAGTGAAATCTTACCTGCTGTCCTCGGTGGAAGGCCGACATTCCCGCCAGAAAAGGATATTTCCTTCCCCTTATATGATGAACATGAGCAGAGTGCCCTTGATTCCGTTCTCGCTGATTTTTTAGCCGGTACGCCTCGACGCGTGGACCGGATAGCAGAATTTGAAAAAGAATTTGCCGCAATACATGACGTTAGGCATGCAATTGCCGTTTCTAGTTGTACGGCAGGACTTGCAGTTGCCTTGGCATCAATTGGGACAGGACCGGGCGATGAAGTGATTGTTACACCTTTTTCTTTTATATCGTCAGCAACGTCCGTTCTCATGGTGGGAGCAGTCCCGGTTTTTGTCGACATATGCCCTCAGACGCTATGTCTCGATCCAGCTGCGGTGGAAGCCGCCATCACGAGTAGAACCAAAGCTATACTGCCTGTTCATATTGGCGGCGTGCCGGCCAGGATGGCCGAGATTGTCGATATCGCTGCCAGTCGTGGGATAAGGATCATTGAGGACTGCGCCCAAGCGCCTATGGCAAAGAGCAACAAGTCATTTGTCGGGACGATAGGAGACGCAGGTGTTTTCAGTTTTGGACTTTCGAAATTCATAAGTTCAGGTGAGGGTGGAGCTATAATTACCAACAATGATGCCATTGCGGAAAAGTGCCGTGCTTTGAGGGAGTTTGGAGTCATCAAAGGTATGGGTGAATATACTCACACGGATTTAGGCTGGAATTACCAGATATCTTCTTTGCAGGCTGGTATACTGACTTCTCAGCTGAAAAAACTTGCGAACATAACCTCAGTCCGCAATCAAAACGGCCAATTCCTCGCGCAGCAGATTGGGCGGATCCCAGGATTACGCCCTGTTATCGGGATGAGTGGCGATCGCAATGTCTACTACATGTTCATGATACTGTTGGACGAAAGTCGTTTTGGTTTGAGTCGTTCAAGGCTGATTGCCTCTTTAAAGGCTGAGCACGTGCCAGTCTGTGATACGACGCAGACCCCTTTTCCTTTATACAAAAACCCTGTTTTCAGCCCGACCGGGATAGTTATGACAAAATGTCCGTTCAAATGTCAGGAATCTGCCAAGGCTATCGCCAGTACCACTTGTCAAATTGCAGAAAATGTGTACCGGGACATAATTATTATCGGGCATCCAAAAATGTCACGGATCATGAACCGGTCTTCCGAGGAGATGACTGCGGTTGCCAATGTCTTTTCCAAGCTCCATTATCATGCAGACCAGTTAAACGGCTATTTCGATGGCCCGAAAAGGGAATGCGCTGAGGGGATATTGTTTGCTGGTTGATTTGTACTAGATAACTAGCTGATATCAAATTATTCATAAATACAAACTGACAACCACAAAAAAAGCTAGCAAACCTGAGCAGTTCTGGGGACAGTTTAGAATGGCGCTAGTTTAAGAGTTGTTAGCACAATATCTGTTTCGGTGAGGGATCACCTTCATTTCATGTCTCGGGTCGGTCATTAACTCATAATTTTTTGGCCGTCGCTTTCGACAGCGAGGCTCGCTTCGACCAGGGCGTTGCCGGATCGGAGTGTCGGTGATCACCTCGTACAAGTCGCTCATCAATCGTAAACGTTCTGCCCTGCTGACCTTTGCTTGGTTTAAATGGGGCTCCCAGTTGCGCAGGGCCTGTAGGCTGCCTTTGAAGCTGACTTCCCGAACCGCAAGATCAGCCTCTTTGGCCGCCTCGGACATCAGTTGCCGAATACAGTTGTAGGCAATGAAGTTCATCAAGACTTCTTTTTGAATCATTTCCGGTGTCTGGCACCGCAGCACATCCATACCCATGGTTGTTTTGATGTCGCGGAAAAAAAACTCGACATCCCAGCGCTGAAAATAGAGATCGGCAATCTCGGCAGCGGGGTATTGAACGGGGTCCAGCAACGTGGTGACAATGTAAAAGTGCTGAACCCTGAAGCCCGGACAGGGCACCGTAACCCTGATCTGCCGCAAGGTTAATTCCTCCGGGAGAGTGCCCCATTCCTCCTTCGAATACGACGGCTTGTTGCTGTAGCGAGGGCGGGGCCACGTTATCAGCAAGTCATCTGTGCCGAGCTTCTTCAGGCTTTGGGCCGATCGAACCGGTGCTCTTCGTGCGAGGGTGACCACGCTATCGACGCCCTGGTCCCTCAATTGGGCCATGTCAAAATAACTGCAAAACCCCTTGTCGCCCAGGAAGATGTCTCCTGGCTTGAATGTCTTCCACTGTTGACGGAACAGCCGAAGTTCATGGCTTTTTTTGTTGCCTGTGGCATAGCTGAGCAAGGCTCCGTTTGTCAGCGAGAAGAAGGCGCAAATACGGGCAGTTGGAAATCCGCACCCTGGTTGTTGACCGGTCGATTGAGGCCAAACCTCCTGATTCCTGGCGGTGTCAGGCATGCTCACACCCGTGCCGTCGACGACA
>Ga0209212_1003423_pt1 | contig 20992 bp, 14 predicted proteins | sample RifGroC2_FD_183996 | JGI IMG/M metagenome (GOLD analysis project Ga0209212, IMG submission 183996) | Groundwater microbial communities from Rifle, Colorado, USA - Groundwater C2 (SPAdes) (version 2) | ecosystem: Environmental > Aquatic > Deep subsurface > Groundwater | place: Rifle, Colorado... | reverse complement strand
CCTATTCACGTATCAAAGATCTGCTGAAGACTGTTGTCACTACATTTTGGCAAGACCTGCGCCGTAGTCAGTTCCTGGCCGGCCGCTGCCTTGCCTTGGATGCGTAATCGAATTTGCGAGCCCATCAGGAATGCCGCTCCTACAGGTGGTTCCCAGCCGGGATGGAACCGCCCTCCCCTTCAGCCGGGGTGGGGATGGGTTAGAGGGATGAAAGGAAGCATCTATTCATGACGCACCTGATCCGGCAACAGTTTGTTCACGTCGAGTTCGACGGCTCGGAGCACGAGGCGCTCGCCCTGCAGCGCCGCCTCTCGAGTCTGTGCCGGGAAAACCTGATTCCGGCCATCGAGAGTGTGCTGGATCGATACGCCGAACCGGATCGACATCTGTACCTGGAACGGCTGGAGGTGAATGTCGGTACGGTCTCCGGTGACCGGTTGGAGTCGGAGTTCGCGGCCTCGGTCGCGCAGGCGCTGGAAAAACAGTTGAGGGAAGAATTGCTGGCAGCGAAGACGCCGCCGCAGTCTAGGACCCCGGGCGAGAACATGGTGGATGCCTTTCTCCATTTCCTCGAGTGCGGCACCCTCCCCTGGTCGCTGCATCTTCCTGTCGGGCGCGGCCTGGAGCAGATTATGACCGGATGCTTAAAGGAGGTAGCCACCACAGAGAAGCACTCCGGGAAAATCTTTTCCGATGCGCCCTCCCTTCTTGCCGTGGCTTCAGTCCGTAAGCGGTTGGTGCTGCAGTTCTCCGAGGCGTTCCTGAATACTCTGCTCTCTCTTTTTTCGCCTCAGGTGACCGCAACGGTCGCGGCCGTTCTGGGTAAATTGGCAGGTCTCAAGGGGCCTGCCGATGCAGTTAAGCGGTTGAGGCAAGAAGTGTGGGAACAGGCATTCCTGCTGGTAGCCTCCGGGAAGAGTCACCCGGAGCAGGAGCTGGTTGCCCTCGCCTGGCGGAGTCTGCAGGAGCAGGAGCCTGGTTGCAGAGATCTGGCTGCAGGAGTTGAACGGCATTGGGCCGGAGTGACCGGCAAGACGAAGGGATTGCCAGATGAGAATGTTTCTGCAACTGCGAGCCAGGACAAAGGTACAGGAGAACGGGATACACCGACAGGTTTCAGGCCCGACGGGTGCGACAATCGGGAACATCCTGAAGCAAAGGAAGGGATCTTCCTGGACAACGCCGGGCTCGTGCTGCTGCACCCGTTCCTGCCGCAGTTTTTCAGGGCGCTCGGGGTTGCCACGGAGCATGAACTGCTGCAACCGGAGCGGGCGCTTGGACTGCTGCATTACCTGGCCACCGGCAGCGGGAGCGCGCCGGAATACCAGTTGATGCTGCCCAAGGTGCTCTGCGATATCCCGCTTTTGGCGCCGGTTCCGTCGGAGTTCGAGCTGACGGCAGAGGAGCAGGAAGAGGCTACCGCACTCCTCTGCGCTGTCATACGGCACTGGGACGTGCTCGGTAACAGTTCTCCCGACGGGTTGCGCGGCACTTTCCTGGTGCGGCCGGGGAAACTCTCCCTGCGCGGCGATGGCGATTGGCTGCTCCAAGTGGAACGGATGACATGCGACATCCTTTTGGAGCAGCTACCGTGGGGGCTCTCCATGGTCAGGCTGCCGTGGATGAAGAGGATGCTTTGGGTCGAGTGGAGTTGGTAGACCTGTGAGTCCCCATCGCGGTGGAGTGAGGGCCGAACCACCCCTCGCCCTCCGGGAGAGGGTGGCCGAAGGCCGGGTGAGGGCGGCGCCACGGAGGAAGAAAGCCACAGCGGCCACCGCCCTCACCCCGGCCCTCTCCCGGAGGGCGAGGGGGGATGGACGCCTGACTGACAAGGTTTTCATCGTTCCCACGCTCCAGCGTGGGAACGCAAAGCCCCTGACGCTCCAGCGTCAGCAAGGCTGCTTCAAGAACCATCAGTAGCCAACCCCTCGCCCTCCGGGAGAGGGTGGCCGAAGGCCGGGTGAGGGCGGCGCCACGTAGGAAGAAAGCCACAGCTGCCACCGCCCTCACCCCGGCCCTCTCCCGGAGGGCGAGGGAGAGTGGACGTCTGACTGAGCGACATTCTCGCTCCCCTTGCGGGAGAGAGGGGAATGGTCCAAATCATGAAATCTAACGCCGAAAAGAGTTCCGCTTCTTCCTCGACTGCGTCGCATGTACACAGACGCCCTTTCATCGCGCCTGCCGTGCAACGGAAGATGACGCTCAGCAAACCGGGGGACAAGCTCGAACAGGATGCGGACAGGATGGCGGACCGCGTCATGCGCGAACCCTCCCCTGCCCCGGCCGCCGAAGACAAGCTGCAACGCCAGCCGGAGGAGAAACTCCAAAGGGAACGGACTCCGGACGAATCGGTCGATAGAAAGAAGGACGAGTTGCAGAAGGCGCCAGCGCCGGAAGAAAGGATCGCCAGGGCGGAGGAAAAGCTGCAAAAGGAAGCGGCTCCCGAGGAGAAGCTCGGCAGACAGGCGGATGACAAGCTGCGGAAGGCGGAGACGCCTCAAGAGAAGCTCCCCCGGCAGGAGGATAAGCTGCAGAAGGCTTCGACGCCGGATGAAAAGCTGCAAAAAGCGGCGGCGGGCGAACTGCAAAGCAAGGAAAGCGACGGGACGCCGTCGGTGGGTCCGGGCCTGCAATCGGCGGTAAAGAGCGCGGCCGCCGGCGGAGCACCTCTGTCGTCAGAGACGCGCGGTTTCATGGAACCTCGCTTCGACGCGGACTTCAGCGGCGTCCGGGTTCACAACGATTCCGAATCTGCCAACCTGGGGAGCCAGCTCGCCGCGCGTGCCTTCACGTACCAAAACCACGTCTTCTTCTCCCGCGACCAATACCAGCCCGGCACCAGCGAGGGGAAAAGGTTGCTGGCCCACGAGTTGAGCCACACGATGCAGCAGGACGGCGGACTCTCCCGGCAGGGGAACCCGCGCCCCGAGGAAAAGTGGAAGGATCCCCAAACGATCAAGAGGAAGGCTAAAGCTCCGGCACCGGCGCCGGCAAAGGAGGCCATCACCAGCTCCGAGGTGGTGGATCTCTCCTCCTCCGTCTTCGCTCCGTCCGAAAAGGTGAAGGCAGAGATCGAGACGCAGAAGCACAAAGGGCTTGAAGTCCGAGTCATCGTCAAGGGGCTGACCGGAGAGGGGCGCGTCAAGGTACGGGTGGACTCCAAGAAGAACTTCGATTCGATGGGCAAGGGGACCATGCCGCTGCAAAATCCCTGGACCGACCAGATCGGCGGTATGCACATCAACTTCACCATCAAGAACAACGCGATCACCGGCGGCTATGCCTCGCTGAAACCCAAAGGTGGAGATACCAACGACTGGCTGCAGGCGATAGAGAAAAACTCCGCTCTCCTGGGAGGGTTGGGGCTGAAGGTAGAAAAGCTTCCGAAGCCGGTGAACAAGTTCGAGGGGGGCACGCTCACCCTCGGCGTTACGAACCTCAGGATCGAGATCGGCGGCGTGGTGGACGCCAACCTGAACATCGCCCTGGAAAACGTCGGCACGCCGAAGATCGACGCCACCGCCGACGTCAACGTGAAGGGTGTCGTCAAAGGGCAGCTGAAGCTGGACAACGCCAAGGGGCCGCTGGCCGGGCAGGTCTCCCTGGCGGTCGAGTACAAGTCCTTCGCCGGCGCCGCGGTGATCACCTACAATCCCGACGGCAGCATCGACGTCGGCGGCAAGGCGGCCTACAACGCGGACAAGCTCTCCGGCGAGATCTCCTTCGTTGCAACGGACCTGGAGACGGCGAACAAGTTCGCCAAGGATGCCATCGCCGCCGCGGGCGGGAGGGAAAACGTCCAGGACGCCCCCCCGCCGGGGCCGGTTCCTGCACCTAAACCGGGAAAGAAGGAGCGCGCCCTCGCCGCGACCGGCCTCCTCGCCTTCCACCTGACCGACTGGTTCGCCGGGACCGTCAACGTCGTCGTGGACGGCAAGGGCCAGATCACCGTTATCGGCAAGATCGCGCCACCGGCCGAAATACTCCTCTTCCACGAGAAGAACTTCGACCGGGAGATCGTCAAGCTGGAGGCGAAGGCGTACTACGGCATCCCGGTCATCGGCAACCTGAACCTCTTCGCCAACGCGAGTCTCATCGCCCTCGCCCGTTTCGGACCGGCCAAGATCTACAACATAGAGATCCTCGGCACCTATTCGACCGACCCGGAGATCCAGAAGAGCATCCAGATCTCGGGATCGATCAATATATCGGCCTATGCGGGGCTGAGGCTTCGCGCCGAAGGGGGCGCGGGTATCGAGATCGCCTCGCACGACCTGAAGTTCGGGGTCGGGATCCAGGCGGACATCGGCGTCAAGGCCTATGCGGATGCAAGGCCGACGGTAGGGTGGCGGGATCCGGGCGTCTTCTACGTCAGCGGGACGGTGGACCTGGTGGCGCAACCGATGTTCGGGCTCGGCGGGGATTTCTTCATCGCACTGGAGACACCGTGGTGGTCGCCCCTTTCCGACGACAGGTGGACCTGGCCTCTCTTCTCGAAGGAATGGCCGCTCTCCGACCCGATCGGCATCAGCGCGGTGGTGAAGGAGTACGTGCTCGGGTCGGGCAAGACGCCGGAGATCGAGCTGAAGAAGCCGGAGTTCGATCCCTCCAAGTTCATGACCAGCATGGTCGACAAGGAGATCCCGGACAAGTCGGGGGGCAAGGACAAGAGCAGCGGGACCTTCAAGGACGACGGCACCGTACCGCCGCCGGTCGTTCCGCCCAAGAAACCGGCGCCGAAGAAGGGCGAGCCGTTGCCTCCCAAGAAGGGGGCCCCTCCCAAGGGGGGCAAATCGGCCAAGCCCGACCCGAAGGGGCCCAAGGAACTGGAGACCGGGAAGATGCTCCAGGCCGCTGCAAAACCGCTCTCCGCCCTCAAGGCGAAGGGGCCTTTCGACCGCTCCACGCTGAACAAGGAGTTGGAGCAGATCAAGGCGACTGTGAAGGGAATCAGCTTCGGCGTTCAGGCAAAGGGAGAGAACTGGGTCGTCACACCGAAGGCCGGGGGGAAGAGCGGAAAGGGGATAGAGCTCAAGGGAAAGGACGTCGCAAAGGACGCCGCAAAGAACGGGAAGGCGGACGAGAGGACCGAGGCGCAGAAACAGAGGGATCTGGATTCCGCGCTTGCCGAGGCCAACAAGCTCCTGGACGACGAGGAGAAGGACGCCCCGGAGGTTCAGAAGGCCCTCCCGGCGATCAAGACCAAGTTCAGGCTGACCAGCATCGAACTGGTCGAGACCCCGGCCGATGAAGACGAGGTCTACGATTCCATCAAGGCCAGCATCAACCCCAAAAAAAAAGGGCCTCAGAAAAAACGGCTCAAGAAGCACAAGTCGGATTACGTCATCCGCAAGGGACACCAGTACGTCTTGGACCCCAAGTACGGCTACGACACGAAGCAATTCATCCGCGACTCGTTCTACGGCAAGGGCTACCGCAAGTATGTCTACGATTGGCGCGACGGACTGGTCAACGACCCGAATGAACTCAGGCACCCCACCAAAAAAAATCTCTACTGGTGGAAAAACCGGTACTGGGACAAGAACAAGGAGTACGACGAGGCGCCGACCGTTGACCACAAGAAAACGGCCGTGGTGGACCATTGGAACGACGAAGGGCGAACCACGTACCAGAAAGCGCGCAAGGACTACTTCAACGACATTTCCGGTAAAAAATGCGAAGTCGTCCCCTTCAGCCAAAACAGCTCGATGGGGGCCAAGCTGACCGGCAGCTATAAAAAGACGGTAACCATCAAATTCCGCGGACCAGGAGAAGGAAGATCATGAGCATGCTATATCTTTGGCATCCCGCAGTCAGCGCAGACGGCAAGGTGTTGGACCTGATCCTCACCAGGGGCGATTCGGACCAGATCGGCGGCGGGGCCGACAGGTTTGTCGGCTCCGTACTCGACGCCATCGACATCTCGACTCCCGCCAACAAGTGGTCGATAAAGCCGTACCGGTGCAATTTCTACAGCGAGTACTGGATGGAAGAAGGATGGGATTCCAAGTGGGATTTCGTCTGGCGCATGTCCGTGCACTTCAAGGAGTCGGTGGCCGTCGAACCGCTGAAACTGGGCTACGTCGGACTCGACATGATCGACGACTACTCTCCCCTCGTGGAAAGCTACAAGGTGGAGCCCTTCGCCTGCCTGGCGGTCGCCACCTTCTCGTCGGAAAACCAGGCGCAGTCGGCGGCAAGAAAGATCGCGGAGGACAGGGAGCTGGTCGAGGTGAGGCACGCGGTGAAGGCGCCCGCCCCGGTGACGGAGGTCCTGCGGATCTCGGGCAAGGAGTTCGAGATCCGGGCCGAGATCGGCAAGGGAGACCGCCGTTTCTTCGAGGGGGCCTACCCCGACATGGTCGTGGCGATGCTGGAAGCAGGAGGCGGGAACGTCCATGCAGCCGAAGAATAAGAGGATGCCACTACAGGAACCGGACGCGGTGAACCTTCAGCTCGCCCTTGACTGGCTGGAGGGCCTGGTGCGCGGGCACCTCCAGGTCCGTTTCGGCAAGGCCGAGAGTTACCGGGTGGCGCCGCTGGAGTTCTGCAGCGAGGACTCGCCGCTGGAACTCCTAATCAAAAGCCACAACCCGACGCTGGAGGAGTTCGCGGTAGTGATGATGGCCCTGGCGCCGCACCTGCGTCCCGGGTTCTTCAACAGGATCGTCTCCGAGTTCCTTCCCGAGGGGGGGGAACTTCCGGAGTTCGGCGGCGTCAGGGGGGGCGACCACCGCGCCATCCTTCCCACCGGCGAAACGGCGCAGTTCATCCTGGCCGGCGACGACCTTGGGAAGAGCATCCAGTTGCAGCGCATCCTGGGGGACGAGCAGTGGCTGACAAGCGAGCGGATCGTCTGGCTCGCGACCGTGCGGGAGGGTGAGCCGGTCATGAGCGGGAGGCTCTGCATCGACCCGGAGCTGGTGGAATGGGTCAGCACCGGCACGGTCAGCAGGCCCCGCTTCAGCATGGAGTTTCCGGCAGAGGCGATAGAAACGGAGATGACCTGGGACGACCTGGTGCTGCATCCTAAAACGCTGACCCAGATCAGGGAGATCGAGAACTGGGTCAAGCACAACGAAACCCTCTTGGAGGAATGGGGGATGAAGAGGAAGCTCAAGGGGGGCTACCGGGCGCTCTTCTACGGCCCCCCCGGCACCGGCAAGACGCTCACCGCCACCCTTCTCGGGAAGTACACGGGGAAGGACGTCTTCCGCATCGACCTGTCGCGGGTTGTTTCCAAGTACATCGGGGAGACGGAGAAGAACCTTTTCAGCCTCTTCGCAAAGGCGGAGAACAAGGACTGGATCCTCTTCTTCGACGAGGCCGACGCGCTGTTCGGCAAGAGGACCAACGTCCACGACGCCCACGACAGGTACGCCAACCAGGAGATCTCCTACCTGCTGCAGCGCATAGAGGGGTACCGGGGGCTGGCGATACTGGCGACCAACCAGCGCGACCACCTGGACGAGGCCTTCGTGAGGCGCTTCCAGGCCATCATCCACTTCCCGATGCCGCGCGCCGAGGAGCGCCACAAGATATGGCTGAACGCCTTCCCTCCGCAGATCACCATCTGCGAGGACGTGGACTGGCAGAACATCGCGGCCCGCTTCGAACTCCCGGGGGCCGGGATCATGAACGTGACGCACTACTGCGCCCTGGAGGCGTTGGCGGACCAGTCGCACTTCATCGACATGAAGCGGCTGGAAGCGGCGATACTGCGGGAATACGTGAAGGAAGGGAAAGTGGTGTAGAGTACCTGCTCCTCCCCCCCGTCCCGAATTCACCCTACCCCTGATTAACTTCATCCCAGCCAACTTTTTCTCATCTATCCGGTATAATTAGGACCGCTGCTTCGCGGCCTAATTAGCACACCCGCCATCTCCACTTTTTTGACCTAGGTCAAGAGTGTTTTCGAAATACTGTTTTACCTTCAGACATCGAAACCGTTTACACCATGCCGCCAGGATCGTAGAGGCGGGATGGATACGGCTATTCGTATTGACACCCCATGACGCATAAGGAGTCCGCCCCATGCCCCAGATGTTCACGAAGCTTCGCCCATACCTTTTCCTGCTGGTGCTGGTAGCGGCAGGAAACGCCCATGCCGACGCAGGGAAGGACCTCTTCGACAAGCATTGTGCCAGCTGCCACAGCATAGGCGGCGGGGACGGTGGCGGCCCGGACCTGAAGGGTGTGGCAACGCGGCGCACGCCGGAGTGGCTGACAAGGGTCATCGTCGAGCCGGGCAAACTTACGGCGGAGAAGGATCCGACCCAGGCGGAACTGGTGAAGAAGTACGGGTTCGAAATGCCCAGCGTCGGGGTCAACGGCGCCGACGCCGCCAAGATCATAGCCTTCCTGGGCGGCGGCAGCGCCCCGGCAAAGGGTGGCGCTCCGGCGGCATCGGCTCCCGCAGCCGGGACAACCGATAACAAGGCTGCCGGGGCCACCGATGCGGCAGCTCCCGCAGCGCCCGCCGAAGTGGTGGTGACCAAGGAACTCCTGGCAACGGGGCGCGACCTCTTCACCGGGAAGCAGCGCTTCGCCAACGGCGGCGCCCCCTGCGTCTCCTGCCACGCTCTCGACTATCCCGGGATCTACAGCGGCGCGCTTGCCGCCGATCTCACCGGCCTCTACGGCAAGATGGGCGAGAACGGCGTGCGCGGCGTGCTGAAAAGCCTCAGCTTCCCCGTCATGAAGAAGATCTACGCGGAGCGCCCGCTGAACGAGGCGGAGACGACCGCCCTCACCGCCCTCTTCAAGGACGCCTCGGCACGCAAGCACGTGGCGGCCGATCCCTACCCGATGGCGGGGCTCGGCTTCTTCGCCCTTTGCCTCGTCGCCGCCCTGCTCTTCAAGAGGAGAATCAAGTAATGTCCCATAACAGGATCAAGGACGACCACTCCCCGCATAACCGCCAGTGGGAGGAGTTCTATAGAAACCGCGCCCAGTACGACAAGGTGGTGCGCAGCACCCACGGCGTCAACTGCACCGGCGGCTGCAGCTGGATGGTGCACGTGAAGGACGGCATCGTCGGCTGGGAGCTGCAGGCGAACGACTACCCGCAGTTCGACGGCTCGATCCCGAACCACGAGCCGCGCGGCTGCGCCCGCGGCATAAGCTTTTCCTGGTACCTCTACAGTCCCCTGAGGGTGAAGCATCCCTACCTGCGCGGCGCGCTTTTGGACCGCTGGAACGAGGCCAGGGAGATCCATCCGGACCCGGTCGACGCCTGGGCTAGCATCGTGGAGAACCCGCAGGCCCGCGTCTCCTACACCTCCAAGCGCGGCATGGGCGGGTTCAGGCGCGGCGAATGGGAGACGGTCACCGAGATCATCGCCGCCTCCAGCGTCTACACGGCGAAGAAGCACGGCCCGGACCGGGTGATCGGATTCTCCCCCATCCCGGCCATGTCCATGATCAGCTACGCGGCGGGCACCCGCTTTCTGCAGCTCTTCGGCGGCGTCGCCATGAGCTTCTACGACTGGTACTGCGACCTCCCCCCCGCCTCCCCGCAGGTCTGGGGCGAGCAGACCGACGTGAACGAGTCGGCCGACTGGTACAACGCCTCCTATATCGTCCTTTGCGGCTCCAACGTCCCGATGACCCGCACCCCGGACGCCCACTACCTCGCCGAGGCCCGCTACCGCGGCACCAAGGTGGTGGTCATGTCGCCGGACTACTCCATGGCGAGCAAGTTCGCCGACGCCTGGCTTCCGGTCGAGCAGGGGCACGACGGCGCCTTCTGGATGGCGCTGAACCATGTGATCCTGAAGGAGTTCTACGCCGACCGGCAGGTCCCCTTCTTCGAGGATTACGTCACCAAGTACACCGACCTCCCCTTCCTGGTGAAGCTCACCCCTTCCTCCCCTCGCCCTCCGGGAGAGGGTCAGGGTGAGGGGGATTTCCGCCAGGGGGACTTCCTGCGCGCCGACGAGTTCGAGCGCTCTGGCCACATCGAGCACGCCGACTGGACCCTCTGCGTCGCCGACAAAAACGGCGATGTCCGCGTCCCGCACGGCAGCCTCGGCTCGCGCTGGAGCAAAGAGGAGGGGAACTGGAACCTCGACATGAAGGACATGGTCGACGGAGCCGAGATCGATCCGGCCCTCACCTTCCTCGGGGAGGAGACGCGCCGCGTCCGCTTCCGCTTCGAGGGCGAGAAGGACGCTCTGCGCGAGGTGCCGGTGCGCCGCGTCACCACCAAGGAGGGGGAGATCGTGGTCGCCACCGTCTTCGATCTCCTGATGGCGCAGTTCGGCGTCTCCCGCGGGCTCTCCGGCGATTACCCGGCCAGCTACGACTCCGAGCTCCCCTTCACGCCGAAATGGCAGGAGAAGCACACGGGGATAGACGCGGAGACGCTGATCAAGATCGCCCGCGAATGGGGGACCAACGGCGAACAGAGCACCGGTCGCAACATGGTCATCATCGGCGCCGGCGTCAACCACTGGTACCACAACGACCTGATCTACCGCGCGGCCATCACCGCCCTGGTCCTGACCGGAAGCGTCGGCAGAAACGGCGCCGGCCTCGCCCACTACGTAGGCCAGGAGAAGGTGGCGCCGCTCGCACCCTGGACCTCGATCGCCATGGCGCAGGACTGGGTCAAGGGGTCGCGGCTGCAGAACACCCCGAGCTTCTGGTACATGCACTCGGACCAGTGGCGCTACGACCGCAACTTCGTCGACTACTTCACGCCGGAGACCGGCGAGAAGATGCCGATGCACACGGCGGACTTCAACGCCAAGGCGGTCCGCCTCGGCTGGCTCCCGTTCGCGCCGCACTTCAACGCCAACCCGCTGCAGCTCATGGAGCAGGCGAAGAGCGAGGGGTGCCAGGACGACGCGCAGATCCGGACCTGGCTCGTGGACCGGCTGAAGAAAGGGACCACCCGCTTCGCCATCGAGGACCCGGACGGCGCGGGGAACTCCCCCAAGGTCTGGTTCATCTGGCGCGGCAACGCCATCTCGGCGAGCGCCAAGGGGCACGAGTTCTTCCTGAAGCACGTCCTCGGCGCGCCCAACGCGAGCTTCACCGCCAAGGAGGTCGCCAAGGGCGAGGTGCAGGACATCGTCTGGCACGAGAAGGCGCCGGAGGCGAAGGTGGACCTGGTGGTCGACCTGAACTTCAGGATGGACACCTCGACCATGTACTCGGACATCGTCCTTCCCGCCGCCACCTGGTACGAGAAGAGCGACCTGAACAGCACCGACATGCACTCCTTCGTGAACTGCATGGACGCCGCCGTCCCCCCTTCCTGGGAGTCGAAGTCGGACTGGAAGATCTTCGGGCTGATCGCCAAGAAGGTGAGCGAGCTCTCGGAGAAGCACCTCCCCACCCCGGTGAAGGACGTGATCGCCGCGCCGCTTCTGCACGACACCCCGGGCGAGATGTCCCAGCGAACGGTAGCGGACTGGAAGCTGGGGGAGTGCGAGCCGGTTCCCGGCAAGACCATGCCGAACCTGGCCATCGTGGAGCGCGACTACGTGAACCTCTACAACCGCTTCATGTCGCTTGGTCCCGAGATCGGGCACCTGGGGGCTCACGGCAACTATTACGACGCGGACGACGAGCACGAAAAGCTCCTGAAGACGCTGCCGACCCGGGAGTGTAACGGCGCCAGCCGCGTGGACCTGGAGGACGAGCGGGTGGTCGCGGACGTGATCCTGTCGCTTGCCTCGGAGACCAACGGGGAGCTGGCGCACCGCGCCTACCAGAAGCTGGAGAAGCGGGTAGGAAAGCCGCTGGCCCAGATTTCCGAGGGGTCGCGCGACTTCCGGATGAAGTGGGAGGACGTGACGCAGAAGCCGCGCCGGGTGATCAGCTCGCCGATCTGGAGCGGGCTCGTCAACAACGGCCGCCCCTACGCGCCCTTCACGCTCAACGTCGAGCACGGGGTACCCTGGCGCACCCTCTCTGGAAGGCAATCGCTCTACCTGGACCACCCGTACTACCGGGAGTTCCACGAGGGGTTACCGACCTTCAAGGGGAAGCTGAACCCGGCCCTTCTGGACGAGACGGAAGGCGAGACCGGGCTGGTTTTGAACTTCCTCACGCCGCACGGCAAGTGGGGGATCCACTCCACCTACAGCGACAACCTGAGGATGCTCACCCTTTCCCGCGGCGGGCAGGCGGTGTGGCTGAACCATCTGGACGCAGCGGAAAACGACATCGAGGACAACGAGACGGTGGAAATGTTCAACGCCAACGGCGTGGTGGTCTGCCGCACCATCGTTTCCTCGCGTATCCCCAGGGGGGCGGCCGTCATGTACCATGCGCCGGAGCGGACGCTCAACATCAAGAAGTCGAAGAAAAGCGGCAAGCGGGGGGGCGTGCACAACAGCCTCTCCAGGATCCGCCTGAAGCCGACCTTGATGCTGGGGGGATACGCCCAGTTCAGCTACTACTTCAACTACTGGGGCCCAACCGGGGTGAACCGCGACAGTTATGTGGTGGTGAGGAAGCTGAAGTAACCGCCGCTGCCGCTGCCCCCTCCCTAACCCTCCCCCTCCGGGGGAGGGAACTCGGACCAACTCCTCCCCCCGGAGGGGGGAGGCCGGGAGGGGGGAAGGGCTGCGGCAATCGCGGCAGGAATGCCGCTCCTACGGAAGATCCCACCCCTCACAGCTTTTAAAGGTCCACCCTCCCGTCCAGGGAGGGCGGGACAAACGGCGACCAAGGAGCCGCAATATGGATGTTAGAGCCCAAATAGTGATGGTTTTCAACCTGGACAAGTGCATCGGCTGCCACACCTGCTCCATCTCCTGCAAGAACATCTGGACCGACCGCAAGGGCGCGGAATACATGTGGTGGAACAACGTCGAGACCAAGCCCGGGGTGGGTTACCCTAAGCACTGGGAGAACCAGGAACGCTTCAAGGGCGGCTGGGTGGTCGACGGGAAGAAGCTGAAGCTGAAGGCCCTCGGCAAGGGACCGACGCTCGCCAACATGTTCTTCCAGCCGAACATGCCGAAGATTGAGGACTACTACGAGCCGTTTGACTTCGACTACGGCAACCTCGCCGGCGCCAAGGAGGCGAACGACCAGCCGGTGGCGGAGGCGTTCTCGCAGGTGTCGGGGAAGAAGATCGAGGAGATCCAGGGGGGCCCCAACTGGGACGACGACCTCTCCGGCTCCCAGATCTACGCGGCCAAGGACCTGAACCTCCAGGACAAGCAGGTCATCGACTCCTACGACTCGATGTTCATGCAGTACCTGCCGCGCATCTGCAACCACTGCCTGAACCCGGCCTGCGTCGCCTCCTGCCCCTCCCGCGCCCTCTACAAGCGGGGCGAGGACGGCATCGTGCTGGTGGACCAGGAGGTCTGCAAGGGATGGCGCTTTTGCACCAGCGCCTGCCCGTACAAGAAGGTCTACTTCAACTGGAACACCGGCAAGGCGGAGAAGTGCATCTTCTGCTTTCCCCGCGTGGAGACCGGACAGTGCAACGCCTGCGCCCACAGCTGCGTGGGAAGGATCCGCTACGTCGGGGTGCTCCTCTATGACGCGGACGGCGTGGAGGCCGCGGCCCTCAAGAAGGACGACGAGCTGGTCGCGGCCCACAGGGGATTGATCCTCGATCCCCGCGACGCGGAGGTGCGCAGGCTCGCGAAGGAAAACGGGATCTCCGACCAGTGGCTCGACGCGGCGGTCGCCTCCCCGGCCTACACCCTGGTCAAGGAGTTCGGGGTCGCACTCCCGCTGCACCCCGAGTTCCGGACCATGCCGATGGCCTACTACATCCCGTCGCTCTCGCCGGTCCTCTCCACCTGGGGTGACACGCACAAGCTCCTGGAGCACGGCATGATCCCGGCGCTGGAGACCCTCAGGGTGCCGATCGGCTACCTGGCGAGCCTTCTCTCCGGTGGAAACCACAAGGTAATCGAGGAAGTCCTGAAGAAGCTGATCGCCCTCAGGGTCCACATGCGCGGCGAAAACTTAGGCGTTCCCGCCGACCCGTCCGTGATCGGGGACGCGGGTCTCGACAAGGCGTCCGTGCAGAAGCTCTACCGGCTCTTCACCCTGGCGGGTTACAACGAGCGCAACGTGATCCCTGCGCAGCAGCGCGAGGAGCAGGATCCCCAGCGCCGCAAGCAGGAGGCCGGCTTCGGCATCCTCAAGAAGACCAGGGGGAGCGACAAATGAGCATGCAGCAAAGCTACGAAGGCCTGGCACGGCTCCTCGAGTACCCGAAGGAAAAGGAGGAGCTGCTCCTCTCCTACATCAACGTCGCCGCCTATCTCAGGCAAAACGGGATAGAGTCCCGCGCCTCCCTCTTCGGGGACATGGTGCGCGATAGCACTCTCGCCGAGTTGCAGGAGGATTACGTGGCGCACTTCGACTTCAACCCGGCGGCGGCCCCCTACCTCGGCCATCACCTGTACGGCGACAACCAGAAGAAGGGTGCGTACATGATCCAGGTGAAGCAGGAGTACGGCAGGCACGATTTCGAGCCGCCGGCAGAGGAACTGCCGGACCACCTGGCGGTGGTGCTCTACTTTCTGGCGCACCTGGCGCGGCGCGGCGACGACGCGTCCCGTCGCGACTTCATAGAGAAGCTGGTCCTGCCGGGGCTTAACAAGCTGATCGCCGCGTCCGCCGCGCGCGACGCATCCCCCTGGCTCACCCTGGTCGAGGCTGCCGAGCTGCTCTGCGGCGCGGACTGCCGGGAGGTCCCCACATGCTGAACTCGCTCATTTTCATCGCCCTCCCCTACGCGGCCCTCGCCCTGCTGCTCTTCGTGACGCCGTACCGGTTCCTCTCCAACCGGCTCACCTGGTCGGCGTACTCGACGCAGTTCCTGGAGCGGAAGATCCTGTTCTGGGGGATAAACCCGTGGCACTACGGGATCATCCCGATCCTTCTCGCGCACATCGTCGGCTTCGCCTTCCCGGGACAGATCAAGCCGTTCCTGGGGAACCCGGAGACCCTGGTCATGATCGAGAGCTTCGGGCTCGGGCTCGGCATCTTCGCCCTGCTCGGCTGCCTGCTCCTGCTGCTGCGCCGCGCCAACTCGGGGATGCTGAAACGGGTCACCTTCGGGTCCGACTGGCTGGTCCTATACCTGCTGGCGTTCCAGGCCGGGACCGGGATCTACATCGGCTACTTCATGCGCTGGGGCTCCCAGTGGTACGTCCACACCGCCGTCCCCTATCTCTGGTCCATCGTTTCCTTCAACCCGCAGATAGAGTACGTCGCCGACCTGCCGCTGGTCTTCAAGCTGCACGCGGCCTGCGCGTTCCTGATCGTGGCGGTGCTGCCGTTCACCAAGCTGGTGCACATGCTCTACCTCCCCTTCGACTTTCTCAAGGACCCGCCGATTCTGTACCGGTGGAGGTCGGGTAGGGGCGAATAATTATTCGCCCCTACGACCAGCGTCACCATCCCCACCCCTCCCCTTGAAGGGGATGGAGGAGAGAGGCAGGGATTCCAATCCCCTCGCCCTCCGGGAGAGGGTGGCCGAAGGCCGGGTGAGGGCGTTGCCATCGGCAATGAAAGAGGGCCGAAGGCGCCAGTAGGGGCGAATAATTATTCGCCCCTACTGTCCTGCGTCACCATCCTCACCCAACAGCCAAAGTACGGGAGGTTTTATGCCGTCGCACAAACAGCAGCAGCTTTCCGTACTCTCCATCAGCACGCTCTCCTTTACGGTCTGCTTCGCCGTCTGGGTCATGTTCTCCATAATCGGCATCCCGATCAAGGCCTCGCTGCACCTGAACGAGACGGAGTTCGGCCTCCTGGCCGCCACCCCGATCCTCTCCGGATCGCTGATCCGCCTGCCGCTCGGCATGTGGACCGACCGCTACGGCGGCCGGATCGTGTTCCTGATCCTGATGCTCAGCACCATCCTGCCGATCTACATGGTGGGCGACGCCACCAAGTACTGGCATTTCCTGGCGCTCGGCTTCTGCGTCGGCATCGCCGGCGGCTCCTTTTCGGTCGGGATCAGCTATGTCGCGCGCTGGTTCGGCAAATCGAAGCAGGGTTTCGCCATGGGCATCTTCGGGGCCGGCAATGCCGGCGCCGCCGTCACCAAGTTCGTGGCCCCCTCCATCGTTGCCGCCTACGGCTGGCAGATGGTCCCGAAGGTGTACGCCGTGGCGATGCTGGCGACCGCCTGCCTGTTCTGGGCCTTCACCCACTCGGACCCGCAGCACAAGGTCGCCTCCTCGGTCACGGTGCGGGAGCAGCTTCTCGCCCTCAAGGACCCCACCGTCTGGCGCTACAGCCAGTACTACGCCATCGTCTTCGGCGGCTACGTCGGGCTCTCCCTCTGGATGACCAAGTACTACATAAACGAGTTCGGGCTGGACATGAAGACGGCCGCGCTGGTCGCCTCGGTCTTCGTGCTCCCCTCCGGCGTGATCCGCGCCCTGGGCGGCTGGATCTCCGACAGGTTCGGCGCACACACGGTCACCTGCTGGATACTCTGGATCTCATGGGGATGCCTGTTCATCCTCTCCTACCCGCAGGCGGACCTGGCCGTGAAGACCATCACCGGAGAGACCAGACTGCACCTGGGACTGAACATCTGGGCCTTCACCGCGCTGCTGTTCGTGGTCGGCCTCGCCTGGGGTTTCGGCAAGGCCTCCGTCTTCAAGCACATCGCCGACGACTACCCCCACCATATCGGGGTCGTCTCCGGCATCGTCGGGCTGATGGGAGGATTGGGCGGATTCGTGCTGCCGATCATCTTCGGCGCGCTGGTCGATCTGACCGGCGTCAGGAGCAGCGCCTTCATGTTCCTGTTCGCCATGACCAGCGTCTCTATATTGCTGATGCTCTCTACCATGCAGCGGGAAAAGAAGCGGCACAGGCTGCAGCTCGCCGGTGCAAAGGCGTAGAGCACAGCCAAACCTCCCTCCCCTTTTTATTGTTCCTACGCTCCAGCGTGGGAACGATGAAAAAACTGCTCCTCCCCCCGGAGGGGGGAGGTTGGGAGGGGGGAAGAGCTGGTTGAGCATCCCCCTCCCTGGCCCTCCCCCTCCGGGGGAGGGAACGCTCGCGCAACGCCCAAGAACAAACTACTTAAACCCGCTCTATCTATTGGATAGCTCTGGAAAAATAAAGGAGAAGTAAATGTCAGGACCTGTATTGAAAGTTTGGACCCCGGAGGACCCCGTTTTTTGGGAGAATCAAGGAAAGGCGATAGCCGCCCGCAACCTGTGGATCTCCATCCCCTCCCTGTTCCTCTCCTTCGCTGTCTGGATGGTCTGGAGCGTCGTGGTGGTGAACCTGCAGTCGATCGGATTCAAATTCGACGCGGACAAGCTGTTCTGGCTGGCTGCGCTGCCGGGACTCTCCGGCGCGACCTTGAGGATCTTCTACGCCTTCATGGTCCCGATCTTCGGCGGCCGGAAATGGACCACCATCAGCACGGCCTCGCTCCTGATCCCGGCCATCGGCATCGGCTTTGCCGTCCGCGACCCGAACACGAGCTATACGACCATGCTCGCCCTCGCCTTTCTGTGCGGGTTCGGAGGGGGCAACTTCGCCTCCAGCATGTCGAACATCAGCTTCTTCTACCCCAAGTCGCAGAAGGGAACGGCCCTCGGCCTCAACGCGGGGCTCGGCAACCTCGGCGTGAGCGCCATGCAGTTCCTGGTGCCACTGGTGATCACCACCGGGACGTTCAGCGCCCTCTGCGGCGAGGGCCAGCTCTGCGTGGTGAAAGGGGTGAGCTCTTCGGTCTGGATGCAGAACGCCGGCTTCATATGGGTCCCCTTCATCCTGGCTTCGACCATCGCCGCCTGGTTCGGCATGAACGACATCGCCGACGCCAAGGCATCCTTCAAGGAGCAGTCGATCATCTTCCAGCGCAAGCACAACTGGATAATGTGCTGGCTCTACCTCGGCACCTTCGGCTCCTTCATCGGCTACTCCGCGGGACTTCCGCTGCTGATCAAGTCGCAGTTCCCGGCCATGAACCCGACCCAGTACGCCTTCCTGGGGCCCCTGGTCGGCGCGCTCTGCCGGCCGCTGGGCGGATGGGTCGCGGACAAGCTGGGTGGCGCGCGGGTCACCTTCTGGAACTTCATGGTCATGGCGGGCGCGGTCTTCGGCGTGCTCCATTTCCTCCCCCACGACGGCTCGCCCGGAAACTTCTGGGGCTTCCTGGCGATGTTCATCCTGATGTTCATCACCACAGGCATCGGCAACGGCTCGACCTTCAGGATGATCCCGGTCATCTTCCTGACCGAGCGCCAGCGGGCGGCGGCGCAGACTCCGCAGGCGCAGGCCCAGGCGACGACGGACGCGGCGAAGGAGGCGGCGGCGGTCCTCGGCTTCAGCTCCGCGTTCGCAGCCTACGGCGCCTTCTTCATCCCCAAGGCGTTCGGCACCTCGCTTTCCCTGACCGGCGGGCCGCAGGCGGCCCTCTTCGGCTTCCTCGCCTTCTACCTGAGCTGCATCGCCCTCACCTGGTTCTGCTATTCGAGAAAGAACTCGGGGATGCCATGCTGACCTGGCGTCCTACCGAAACGCCCTCCCCTTTTTATCGTTCCTACGCTCCAGCGTAGGAACCATGAAAGCGAACGCAAAAGGGCCGAGGCTCACCGCCCCGGCCCTTTCTTTCCCTGATTTATCTTCGCGTTGCGCCGGCTACAGTTCCCGGCGCGGTATGGTCAGTATCTCCTCGATATAGGTGAGATGCCGCGCCTCCTGGGCGTGGTTGATTCTCAGCAGCTTCATGACGTCTTCCGGGAAATCGAGTTGGACCGCCTGGTCGTACTTCCAGTAGATCTTCCTCTCGTTCGTCTTCATCGCCTCCAGCGCCGACCCGGTACCGGTCAGGCTCATCAGCGCCGTGAGCCCCTCCATCAGGTATCCCTTCAGGTCCGGGGAAGGGTGCACCGGTTTCCCGCCCAGTTGTTGCACAAGTTCTGAGAGGTTCCTGATATGGGCCCGGTGGTCATCCTGGAACGCGCTGAACCTCTTCTTGATGTCTTTGTCCACATGCTTGACGGCGTGGTCGTATGCCTCCACCGCATCCACGTCCAACTGGATCAGCTCGTTCAGTTTGTCGAGCATCTCGGTCCGCTCCATAGCCACCCCCTCTTTCAGTCGCTCGCATTGGAGTCTGTTAATCAACCCGTCAATTGTAGCGGCCGTTCTCCGGATGGCAATGATTCCTTCAGCGTCTCTGCCAGGATTGTCGTGGCTGTTCGCGATTATCGCTGACAGGGTGCTGTTGACAGAGCGTCCCTGCCGCAGCTATCCCGGCACAGCAAACATCACTCATTTCACCCTTGATGGCTCCCCTACCGATTGCGCCAGTCGGGCGCCCATCTCGTACGCCTTGCCGCAATCCCCCAGGAAACCCGTCTTCCGTCTTTGCTTACGCTCCTCCGGTTCGAAATGGTTGAACACCGCCGTATCGTAATCCTCGGACTGCAGCGTTTCATGGCAGCTGAGCGTCTCGGACTGGCCGAAGATCCGGCCCAGGATGTGCTCATTCATGCCTAAGTGGACGGGGTAGTTGCTCTGCTCCATAAACGGATCCGAGGTGTCTATCGTGTAGATGAATGCGGTCGGGATCTTCCTGTGGGAAATCGGGCTGGGGGGACGGGTGTAGGCCAGGTAGGGAAAGAGGAGCCGTTCCATGAACGAGCGCATCTCGCCGGTCACCGTACCGAAGAAAATGGGCGAGCCGAGCACGAAGGCGCTGGCGTTGGCGATCCTCTCGAGGACCGGGGTTAGCCCGTCCTTCATCGCGCACTTCCCATGGCTTCCTCCCCCCCTCGATTTGCACGCGAAGCAGCCCGTGCACCCCTTGTAATCGAGGTCGTAGAGGTGGATCAGCTCGGTCTGCGCTCCCGTTGCAGCGGCGCCTTCGAGCGCCTTTTCCAGCAGCGTCGCAGTGTTCCATTTTTTCCTGGGGCTGCCGTTGATCGCCAGTATGTGCATGTTAAGCGTTCCTTTGTCCGATCAGCCGATGCGCCGGGGACTTCCCCCCCGAACCCACATCCCCCATTCACCGGACGACCACGTAAGCTGCAGCCGGTGCACCAGTGGCGCCCGGCATTGGAAACGCCGCTGCATCTGACGATGAGCGGCGTCGAACGGCACCCTATGGTACCGGTTCTGCGTGGGTTTTCTCAAGTACTATTTTTCAGCGGGCTACTTGAGCAGCGTGTGTTCCAGAAGGATCTTCACCCCGATGATGCAAAGGACCAGACCGCCGCAAACCTCGACCCGCTTGCCCCAGTCGTCCCCCAGGCGCCGCCCCAGCAGCATCCCGGCGACGGTGAGCACACAGGCGACCACGCCGATCACCGCAGCCGGGACCCAGACGCTGACTCCGAGCATGGCGATGGAGAGCCCGACGGCCAGGGCGTCGATGCTGGTGGCCACGGAGAGCATCACCATGGTCAGGCCGCGGGTGGGGTCCGTCGTCTTCTCCTCCTTCTCCTCGTCGAACGCCTCCTTTATCATCCTCCCCCCGACGTAAGCGAGCAGACCGAAGGCGATCCAGTGGTCGTACGCGGCGATCCACTTCTGCACCGTCATGCCGATCAGCCAACCGGCGATCGGCATCAGCGCCTGGAAGAGGCCGAAATGAAAACCGAGGCGGAACAGGTGTCGCCCGGTGAGAGGGTTGAGAACGGCCCCGGCGGCCAGGGCGACTGCGAACGCGTCCATGGCAAGGGCCAGGGCGATGCCGAAAATAGTAAACCAGTCCATTATGAAGCCTTTCGAGCCCCCTCCCCTTCAAGGGGAGGGGCGGGGTGAGGATGGGGCTCCCCCCTTCAAGAGGGAGCAAGAAGCAGAAACAATACAACCAATGTCATGATCTTGCCAAGGTGTTTCCTACTGTTGCAGGCGGGGCGGGGAATTCACATAGGCGCCAACGCCCTCGTCGCCGCCAGGTCATCTGCTATCCGACCGGGGTTCCTGGGCGGGAATTTCGGCTGGTGGTTCACAATGCAGTCGACCAGCCCGCGGTGCTGAAGGATCCGCACCGAAGGCGTCCCCCTCACCTCGACCT
>Ga0209212_1003422_pt1 | contig 20993 bp, 17 predicted proteins | sample RifGroC2_FD_183996 | JGI IMG/M metagenome (GOLD analysis project Ga0209212, IMG submission 183996) | Groundwater microbial communities from Rifle, Colorado, USA - Groundwater C2 (SPAdes) (version 2) | ecosystem: Environmental > Aquatic > Deep subsurface > Groundwater | place: Rifle, Colorado... | reverse complement strand
AATTTATAGATATTTGATTCAGTGCCAAATATAGCAGCTACTATTCCGGGCAATATCCAGAGGGTAATTGCAATTATAAAGGCAGCAAGTGTATTTTTCTGTCCTCTTGTCCATGTCCCCATTTCAGTCCTCCTTTGTTTTATAAAATCTGATAACCCTTTTATTTCTTTTATAGGGGGCTTATAAATTGAAAACATGTATATAAGCATTAAAAATATCATAGTAATCATTATTGGGAATGCCATAGTCATCCATAAGAAGAAGGGAATTTTTACCCCGATAATCTTATCTATCATGCCTATTCCTATAAGATTTGGCGGTGTTCCTATCGGTGTCCCTATGCCTCCAATAAGTGCGGCATAGGCGATAGTTAGCAGGAGTCCCACTTCAAACCTTGACCTTCCGCCTCCTGAAAGTTGATTGACAGTTGCCAATATTCCTAATGTAATGGGATACATCATTGCAGTGGTAGCACTATCACTTATCCACATCGAAATAAATGCAGGTATAATTGCAATTGCAAAAAATACCCTGTAATAACTGTTGCCGACCCATGATAGAGAAAGGATGCTTAATGCTATGCGGTAATCAAGTTTATGTGCCTTCATAGCCTCTGCAAGCATGAAGCTTCCAATGAATAGAAATATTATGGGATGGGCAAATGGGGCAAATACAGTTTGAGATTTTGCAACCCCTAAAATAACGCAGAGTATAGCACCAAGAATAGCAGTAACAGGTATTGGTATTGCCTCACCAACCCAGTAAATTAAAACAATACCAAGGACAGCACTTAACCTGTGTGCCTCAGTGGGGAGGAAGGGCATAGGAGTGAGGAGGATTATAAGAAAGACAATAGGACCAAGGAAGAGACTTATTGTCTTTCTATACAGTTCAAATTTCCTCTCCCCCTCAGAAATCACCTCTTCTATTTCGTAGTGTTCAGACATGAATAATTATAGTAGGCAGTATGCAGTAAGCAGTAGGCAGTATGCTATACAATGGTCTGATATAATTGCTTACTGCTTACTCCTTACTTCTTACTTTATTGTTTTAGTCCCTCGGTATCTCAAGCATCCTGTCAAGCGCCCTTTTGGCTGGGATTCTTATTTCTTCCGGAACTTTGACTATATTTTCCATGTCCCGTATGCCGGTATATACATCCTCAAGGGTTGTAAGTTTCATGTTGGGGCATATCAGCTTGTTGGAGCATAGGTAGAATTTTTTTTGAGGGTTTTCTTTCTTCAGCTTGTATAATATCCCCATTTCAGTTCCGATTATAAACTCTTTTGCATCGGATTCTTTTGCATATTTATACATCCCCGATGTGCTGCAGATATGGTCAGCAAGGTCAAGGACTTCAGGTGTGCATTCAGGATGGGCTACGAATTTTGCATTAGGATGTTGTTTCTTCATATCAAGCACATCGGATGGCTTAAGATACTGATGGGTGGGGCAGAATCCTTTCCAAGGGATAACCTCTTTTTTTGTAAATCTTGCAGTATACATTGATAGATTCATATCAGGAATCATCAAGACCCTATCTCCCTTGACAGAATTAACAACCTTTACAGCATTTGCAGATGTGCAGCATATATCACTCTCCGCCTTTACATCTGCAGATGAATTTACATAGCAGACAACAGGGATACCCGGCAGTTCCCTCTTTTTTTCTATTAATTTTTCAACTGTCACCATGTCAGCCATTGGGCATCCTGCCTCAATCCTTGGAAGGATGACTGTCTTATCAGGTGAAAGTATGGAGGCACTCTCAGCCATGAAGTGGACGCCGCAGAAGACAATGACCTCTGCATCGGTCTTTGCCGCTATCTGGCTCAATGCAAGGGAATCCCCCGTTACATCTGCAATCTCCTGTATCTCATCCCTTTGATAATTATGGGCGAGCATTATGCCGTTCTTTTCCTTCAGGAGTTTCCTTATCTCTTGCTGTAGTTCAGAAATTTTGCTTGACATGCTTTAAATTATCTCATATCATTAATACTTTAACAAATTAAAAATAGAGAGGTTTTTTATGAGGACATTTTCAGCCAAAAAAGAAGAGGTAAATAGCAAATGGCATCTGATTGATGCAGATGGCAAGGTATTGGGCAGGCTTGCAAGTAAAATTGCAAATATACTGAGGGGGAAGAATAAGCCTATCTATACACCCCATGTAGATACAGGCGACCATGTAGTTGTAATAAATGCAGAAAAGATTGTCTTGACCGGGAAAAAGCTTCAGGACAAGGTATATTACCGTCATTCAAATTATCCGGGTGGTTTGAAATCCACTACTGCAGAAAAGTTATTAAAAAAGAGAGCTTCTTCATTAATAGAAATAGCAGTAAAAGGCATGCTCCCAAGGAATACTCTCGGCAGGGCGATGTTTAAAAAACTGAAGGTGTATCCTTCAAAGGAACATCCTCATACTGCCCAGAATCCAGAGGTAATGGAGTTAAAGGATTAAGGAGGATTATGGAATTAGAAAAATTTTACGGCACAGGCAAGAGAAAAAATGCCATAGCAAGAGTCTGGATGCAGATTGGCAATGGCAAGATTATTGTGAATGAAAAGCCTATTAATGATTTTTTTGGAAGAGGGAATGCTGTTGCACTTGCAACCCAATCATTGGAAGAAACTGATACCCTGAGTAAATTTGATGTAAAGGTAAGTGTTCAGGGGGGTGGAACAATGGGGCAGGCAGGTGCGATAAGGCACGGCATAGCCAATGCCCTTCTCCATGCAAATCCAAATTTAAGGCTTGTATTGAAAAAGGCGGGTTTCCTGACAAGGGATTCCAGAATAAAAGAGAGAAAGAAGTACGGACAGAAGGGTGCAAGAAAGAGATTCCAGTTCTCTAAGAGATAATCAATAATAACCAATAACCAGTAATCAATAACAAACACCAAATAATAATCAATAACCAAGCCGTAGAAATTTGGTTATTGGAATTTGGTTATTGGTGATTGATTGGTTATTGGAATTTGGTTATTGGTGATTAATGATTAAAGTAGGAATTCTTGGTGCAAGCGGTTATACAGGTTTAGAACTGATAAGGATACTCCTTAATCATCCTCATGTGAAAATATCTGTAGTTACATCTGAAAAATATTCCGGAAATAAAATCAGTGATGTTTTTCCTTTCTTTAAAGGACATTTAGATTTAAAATACGAATCCCTTTCCCCCGAAGAAGTATCAAAAAAATGCGATTTTGTTTTTTCTGCCCTTCCTCACAAGGCATCAATGTCTGCAGTTCCGCCACTATTGAAGGCAGGCAAAAAGGTTGTTGACCTCAGTGCAGACTTCAGGCTTAAATCTCCTTCAACTTATAAAGATTGGTATAAAGAGGAGCATAAAAATCCTGAACTGTTAAATTCGGCAGTTTATGGCCTTCCAGAGTTGAAGAGAGAAAGGATAAAGAGTGTAAATCTTGTTGCAAATCCCGGATGTTATCCGACAAGTGTTATACTTGCATTAGCTCCGCTGTTAAAAGGAAATATAATTGATACAGATTCAATTATTGTAGATTCAAAGTCAGGTGTTACAGGGGCAGGGAGAAAGGTTGAGGAGGCACTCCTCTTTTCTGAGTGTAATGATAATTTTAAAGCATATAACATTGCATCACACAGACATACGCCAGAGATGGAGCAGGAGATAAGCGAGGTTGCCAAAAAGGCTGTTAAAATAACCTTTACACCGCATCTTTTACCTGTAAACAGGGGGATTTTAAGCACTATCTATTGCTCCCCTCTAAATAAAAATTTAGCATCGGAAGATATTTTAAAAATATATGAAGATTTCTATAAAGGGGAAAGGTTTGTGAGAATTCTTGGAATAGGAAAATCTCCTCAAACCCATCATGTCCTTGGCTCAAATTACTGTGATATTGGTTTTCAGATGGATAAAAGGACAGGAAAGATAATTATTGTGTCTGTGATTGACAACCTTGTTAAAGGTGCGTCGGGTCAGGCAGTTCAAAATATGAATATTATGCTTGGTTTTAAGGAGGATACGGCTTTAGAAGGAGTTGGAATTTTTCCATAAGAACAAAGACTTGATTAATCCGCAGATTACACAGATTTTTAAAAAAATATTTTGTTTTAATCTGCGATAATCTGCGAAATCTGTGGATAAAAGGATTTTTTATGAAAGAGATAAAGGGCGGAATAACTGCAGTAAAGGGGATACGGGCTTCAGGTATATCATGTGGTATTAAAAAAACAGGCAAGAAAGACCTTGCCTTGATTGTTTCCGAAGCGGAGGCTTCTGTTGCGGGTGTATTTACTGAGAATCGCATAAAGGCGGCACCTGTAATATTGAGCCAGAAGAATATCAAGAAAGGAAAGGCAAGAGGTGTAATAGTAAATAGTGGTAATGCAAATGCGTGTACGGGTAAGACAGGATACAGACATACAGAAGAGATGGTTAACCTGACAGCCAAATCTCTTGGCATATCTCCTGAAAAAATTTTTGTTGCATCCACAGGCGTAATCGGCGATCCCTTACCTATAGAAAAGGTTAAAAAAGGAATACCCGCCCTTGTTAAAAAGTTAAGCAGAACAGGTGGAATGGATGCCGCAGAGGCAATAATGACTACCGATATTGTTTCAAAGACAGCCGCTGTAGAATATAAATGCGGGAGGGTGTCTATAAGAATAGGCGGGATTGCGAAGGGTTCAGGGATGATATATCCCAGACTCGCCACAATGCTATCTTTTATTGCAACAGATATTGCGATTTCACCTAAACTCTTAAATATTGCACTCAAAGACTCAGTAGATAAATCATTTAATATGATTACAGTAGATGGTGATACAAGCACAAATGATACAATTTTAATTCTGGCAAACGGATTAGCAGGCAACAAAATGATTACTGATAAAAGCTCAAAGGAGTTTACCCCATTTGTAGAGGCGTTAAATCATGTTACAACTTCCCTATCAAAGATGATTGTGAGGGATGGTGAAGGGGCTACAAAATTTGTTGAGATAAATGTTAAAAAGGCAAAAAAATTTGAGGATGCAAAAAAGGTTGCCCTTTCAATTGCAAATTCAAATTTGGTCAAGACAGCCCTCTTTGGAGAAGACCCAAACTGGGGGAGGATAATATCAGCGGCGGGGAATTCAGGTGTAAAGTTTGATTCAGATAAAATAAAGCTCTCAATAGGTAAGGTAGTTGTATTTAAAAATGGTAGTGGTGTTAAAGGGGATTGGGAGAGGAAGGTGAGGGGTGCTATGAGGAAAAAAGATATAACTATAACACTTGACCTTGGAATCGGGCATGAAGAGGCAAAGGTGTGGACAACAGACCTCTCTTATGATTATGTAAAAATAAATGGCAGTTACAGGAGTTAAACCCAAAAAATGCGTGAAACCACAGGTAAACACAGATTAACACAGCTTATTCAATAAACTAAAAGAAAAATATATTTCACTTTTTAAGTGAAAGAAGAATTATAATAAGTTTTTGTTTTATCAGTGTTTACCTGTGTTCATCTGTGGTTAATGCATAATTCAGGTTTATTTTTTATGTAAAAATGTATTGCAAAATTAAAGGGTTTTGTGATATAAATGAAAAATTCTATCAAAGTAAACATTAACAAAATTTGAAGGAGGAAGCATGTTGTCAGCTATTACGATGAAGCAGTTATTGGAGGCAGGTTCCCATTTTGGACACCAGACCAAGAGGTGGAATCCAAAGATGAAGAAGTATATCTTTGGGGCAAGAAATGGCATCTATATTATAGATTTGCAGAAGACTCTCAAGAAGTTTAAAGAGGTTACCAAATTTATAACCGATATAGTTACTCAGGGGGAATATATCCTTTTTGTCGGAACGAAGAAACAGGCACAGGGTATGATTGCGGAAGAGGCTAAGAGGTGCGGTATGTTTTTCATGAATCAGAGGTGGCTTGGCGGGACCCTAACCAACTTTGATACCATTAAGAAGAGTATTAAAAGATTGAGAGAGCTTGAGGCAATGAAGGAGAGCGGGGGTTTTAATTCTATTACAAAGAAAGAGGGTATTATGATAGATAAGGAGATTAAAAAACTTGATAAATATCTTGGCGGGATTAAGGATATGGATAAACTGCCAAAGGCAATATTTGTTATTGATACACGCAAAGAGAGAATAGCCATTAATGAGGCTGAGAAGATGGGTATTAAATCTATAGCAGTTGTAGATACAAATTGCGATCCTGACGGGGTGGATTTTGTCGTCCCTGCAAATGATGATGCCATAAGGTCAATACGGCTGATGGCTTCAAAAGTGGCAGATATTATTATAGAAGCTAAAGAGGCAATAGCGATTAAAGAGAGGGTTTCTACAGATGAAACGGAATCTGCATTAGAGTCGGCTATTGTTCCAACAAAGGAAGCAAAATTGAACGAGATACCAGTACAAATATAAATTAAGTGTTAGTTAATCGTGTTAGTTACAATAAAAACTGACACTGACACTGACACTGACACTGTATTATTGGGAGGTTTTAATGGCAGTAAGCGCTGAGTTGGTGAAAACATTAAGGGAGAGATCAGGTGTAGGGATAATGGAGTGCAAAGATGCCCTGGAGGAGACAAAGGGGGATATTGAAGCCGCAATTGATTTTCTGAGAAAGAAGGGGCTTTCAAAGGCAGTTAAAAAGGCAGACCGTGCAACTTCTGAGGGGCTTGTAGCTTCATACATTCATGCAGGCGGGAAGATAGGCGTTTTAGTGGAAATAAATTGTGAAACTGATTTTGTTGCAAGGACAGAGCAGTTTCAGTCACTCGTAAAAGATATTGCAATGCATATAGCGGCATCAAATCCATTATATATAAAGAGGGAGGATGTTTCGCCTGAGGTAATAAGCAAGGAAAAGGAGATTTATATCCATCAGGCTAAGGAGTCAGGCAAGCCCGATAATGTTGTCCAGAAGATTGCGGAGGGGAAGTTAGAGAAATATTACACAGAGGCATGTCTTATTGAGCAATCTTTTGTAAAAGACCCTGATATTACCATCAAAGAATTCATTTCAAGAAAGATTGCCGAATTGGGCGAGAATATTCAGGTCAGCAGATTCGTCAGATATCAATTAGGGAAACAATAATTGCCAAAATTAAAATTTAAAAGGGTTTTGCTGAAACTTACCGGTGAATCGGTAAGCGGAGAGGGTGGTTTTGGTATTGACCAGAAAATAGTCAGGGATATTGCCCTTGAAATTAAAGAAATCCAAGAGATGGGCATTGAGACTGCGGTTGTAATAGGAGGAGGGAATATATTCAGAGGTTCAATTGCCGCTAATGACGGAATGGACAGGGTTACCGCCGACTACATGGGGATGCTTGCAACCGTGATTAATGGACTGGCACTGCAGAATGCCCTTGAAAGAGAAGGTGTCCATACAAGGATGCTGACTTCAATAGATATGAGACAGGTGGCTGAGCCGTATGTCAGACGCAGGGCAATAAGACACATGGAGAAGGGGAGGGTGGTAATTTTTGCAGGAGGGACAGGGAGTCCGTATTTTACAACCGATACTACAGCATCATTAAGGGCGATAGAAATAAATGCGAATGTAATACTTAAGGCAACCAAAGTTGATGGTGTTTACAGCAGCGACCCTAAAAAAGATAAGAATGCAGTAAAATTTACAGACCTTACATATATGGAAGTGTTGCAGAAGGACTTAAAAGTTATGGATACAACCGCTATAACTTTGTCTATGGATAACAAGATTCCTATAATAGTATTTAGCATGAAGGAGAAGGGGAATATAAAAAGAGTTCTGTCGGGTGAGAAGATTGGGACGATTGTAAAGGGGAATAAATGATTCAGAATATTTATAACGATACAAACAAAAAAATGGAGTCCTCAGTAACGGTCTTCCAGAAAGAACTGGCAGGGATAAGGACAGGGCGGGCATCATTAGCCCTTTTGGACGGGATAAAGGTGGAGTATTATGGAAATCCAACTCCTCTCAATCAGGTTGCCAACCTTTCTGTGCCTGAAAGCCGCTCCATAACAATCCAGCCGTGGGATATATCTATTACCCCTTTTATAGAAAAGGCAATCCTTTCATCTGACCTTGGATTAACACCGTCTAACGATGGTAAAATTATCCGTATATCAATCCCTCCTCTTACAGAAGAGAGGCGAAAACAGCTTGTAAAGGTTATAAAGAAATTGGCTGAAGACTGCAAGGTGGCTGTAAGAAATATAAGAAGGGACAGCATGGAGCATTTAAAGGCTCTGGAAAAGGATAAAAAGATTTCTCAGGATGACCACAAAAAGGCACATGATGAGATACAGAAAATCACTGATAAATTTATAAATAGAGTAGACGAGATTACAGCAAAAAAAGATAAAGAAATATTGGAAGTATAGTATCAAATAAGTTAGCCCTTCATTACTTCAAATTTAACCCCCTTTCATATATAATAATCAATAATCAAATCACAATAACCAAATAATGACCAATTATTCAATCACCAATGACCAAACAACAATAGCTGTTGTTTGATTTTTTGGTAATTGGAGCTTATTTGGTGATTGGTTTTTGGTATTTGATTATTCAGTCGAAAATAATAACAATATGTCTAATAAAAAGATAGCAGTAATCGGCGGGGGAATATCAGGGCTTGCTGCTGCCTATAGCCTTGAGGAGATGGCTCAGAGAAAAGGCAAGTCTATTTCTATAACCCTATTTGAAAAAAATAATAGAATAGGGGGGAATATCCTGACTGAAAGAGTTGGGGATTTCCTCATTGAAGGAGGTCCAGACTGTTTTTTATCCGAGAAGCCCTGGGCAATTCAACTCTGTGAGTGGCTTGGAATGGGGGAGAGTCTCCTCCGCACAAATGACGAATACAGGAGGACATATATTTACTGGAAGGGGCGGCTTCGTGAGCTGCCTGAAGGTATAATGCTGATGATACCAACGAGATTTTTTCCCCTTCTTAAGAGCGACCTGTTTTCTCTTGCCGGTAAATTAAGAATGGGGATGGAGTTATTTATACCAAAAAGGAAATCAGGGGGGGATGAGAGTCTATCTGAATTTGTCCGCCGCAGACTTGGACAGGAGATTGTTGAAAGGGTGGCAGAGCCTCTTGTTGCAGGCGTCCATGCCGAAAATCCTGACGCCATGAGTATTAAGAGCCGATTTCCGAGGTTTGTTCAAATGGAGGAAGAATATGGAAGCCTTATAAAGGGTATGCTTGCAAAGAGAAAAATAATGCTTAACTCAGAGAGTGGCAAGCCTAAATGGACTATGTTCATGACATTAAAGAATGGTCTTGATGAATTGCCTCTTACAATTGTAAAGGCATTAAAGATGACTACAATCATTACAAATAAAGAGGTATCTGAAATAAATAAAGTTTCAGGGTATAAGATATATCTAAAAAATAGGGATACCATAGATGCCGATGTAGTAATCTTTGCAACCCCATCTTATGAAACAGGTAGATTATTAAGAGGGCTTAATAGCTCCATATCAGACCAGTTGGATACAATACCGTATGTCTCTACTGCCACAATATCCTTAGCATACAAAAAAGATAGCATCTTACACCCAATGAATGGATTTGGATTTCTTGTGCCAAGGGTTGAGAATAGAAGGATAATGGGGGCATCGTGGGTATCAAGAAAATTCTCATATAGGACACCGGATGATTCTATTTTAATCAGGTGTTTTATTGGAGGCTCACGCAATGAAGAGCTTGTCTTTCTTGATGATAAAGATATGCTGAAGATGATAAGGGAGGAGTTAAGGGATGTTATGGGTATCTCGGCAGAACCTATATTGACCCGCATATATAGATGGGAGAAGGCAATGCCTCAATATATAATCGGGCATGATGAGAGGGTGTCAAGGATTGAGCAGAGCATCTCAAAATATCCTGATATGTTTGTTACAGGGAGTGCATACAGAGGCGGAGGAATAAGTGAGTGTATAAAGAATGCCCAGCTTACAGCAGAATCTGTCTTAAAATACTTGAATTTGTAGAGAAAAAGTATATAATTTACCACAGAGGCACGGAGACACAGAGATTATTAAGATTGACTATTGACTATTGAAAATTGAAGATTTGAGGAATATTTGTTTTTTTAATATTCAATCTTCAATATTCAAACTCCATTTTTTTCTCTGTGCCTCAGTGTCTCAGTGGTTAAAATTAAGTTTTTTTCTTGAAATATGGTTTAAGATACTGAATGAAAAAAAGATCCCTGACCCTCCTACAAAAGACATTTCTTGCTGTCTTGGTTGTATCTATTCCTCTAATAATTGTTTTTCTATATAACTACAATAAAAATACTAAATATATAAAGGAAGATGCCATTAGAGATTTAGCTAATGCTGAATCGGTTTATGAGGGGCTGATATATCAGTTTCTTGAAAAGGCGGAAAATCGTGTTCAGGACTTCTCAAGTGATGGTTATATAAAGGATGAGGCACAAAAAATACTTGAAGGACAAAAGTCATCAGTTAAAATCCTCAGTGATTATATTTCAAAAAATAAATTAACTCTGGATAATGCAATCAATACGATTAGCATCATGTCTCTGGATGGCAAAGTTCTTACATCTACAAATACTTCTACAATAGGAAATGATTTTTCAAGTGAAGAATTTTTCCTGAGAGGGAAAGATGGTATTAGTGCTGCTTCAAGTGAAAATGGCACATCAGGACTGACTGAAATTGTGGCTTCAGCCCCTCTGGCCAACATATCAACAGGAACACCTATAGGTGTAATAGCAAGTTTTATTCATACTTCAGAACTAAATAAAGTATTAGAAAAGACTATGACAGGAGAACATGATATAGAGCATGGGGTATTACCGCTGACTGAAGAAAAGGATGACAATATTGAGGTCTATCTTGTAAATTACAATAAGAGATTTATTATAAAGCCTGTATTTGTCAGGGATGAGGTATTGAATCTGAAAGTTGATACATTACCTGTCAATAAATGTATAAAATCAAATGAAGAATTTGCAGGATTTTATAAAAACCACAGAAATGTAGATGTTGCCGGTGCATCAGTTTGTCTGCCACAGATGAAATGGGTCTTGCTTATAGAGGCTGATACCAATAATATCCTTGCCCATACAAAAGAAATAGGGAGGAATATCGCAATAACTGCATTTATTGTTGCAGGGATTATTGCTGTTTTATTTACGGTCTTCTACGAAGTGGTTGTCAAACAGATTCGTAAAATCTCAGTAGGAGCAGAAAAGATTGCAGGCGGAAACTATAACATTACAATTCCAATAGAGTCAGGGGATGAGATAGGGATGCTTTCAAGGTCATTCAATAAGATGGCTTCTGATATTGACAGGAGGACTACTGCACTTGAGGAGAGTGAGAAGAATCTGAATGAAGCACAGCAGATAGCAAAACTCGGAAGTTGGGATTGGGATGTAGTTAAAAATATACTTTACTGGTCTGATGAGATTTATAATATCTTAGGGTTAAACAAAGGGGAATTTACAATAACTTATGAGGCATTTATAAATTATGTTCATCCTGATGACAGGGAGCTTGTAAAAAGAACAATTCATGATGCCTTGTATAACAAAAAGGCATACGTTGTTGACTATAGGATACTTCTTCGTGACGGGAGGGAGAAGATTGTCCATGGGCAGGGGGTAGTTGCTTTTAATGACATGGATGAACCAATCAGGTTGCTCGGAACAATTCAGGATATTACTGAACGGAAGAAGATGGAGATGTTTCAGCTTGAGCTGCAGCGGAAATATGAGGAATTGATCAACAGCCTTAATGTTGGTATTTTTAATGTTGATGTGGCAGGCAATATACTTGAGATTAACAATGCATGTGTATCAATGGCTGAAGCTCCTTCAAGGGAAGAGCTTGTCAAACATAATATATTGGATTTATTAAGGGATAGAAATAAGTTTAAGGAAATAGTTGACAGGCTGTCAAAAGGGGATATTATTCGTGACGAAGAGATTGAGTTTATTACATTAAAGGGGAATAAAATCTGGACATCTGTTTCAACTATATTAAAGAAAGATAAGAAGGGTAATACTTATTTAGGAGGCATTATTGAGAATATTACAGATAAAAAGGCGATTGAAGACCAGTTAAAACATTCTCAGAAGCTGGAGGCAGTAGGCATACTTGCTGGGGGTATTGCCCATGACTTCAACAATATTCTCTCTGCAATAATGAATTATGGGAATCTCCTCCTTATGAAGAGGGGCGGAGATGAGACGACAAAAAAATTTGCCGAACAGATAGTTTCCGCATCAGAAAAGGGTGCAAGTCTGACAAAGGGAATTCTTGCGTTCACTCGAAAACAGGTGATAAATCCGCAGGTTGTAGATTTGAATGAGATTATTGAAAGAACTGAAAAAATATTGATGAGGCTGATTAATGAGGATATTGAGATGAATATAAATCTTGCTGACAGGGCATTGAATGTTAATATAGACGAGGTGCAGATTGACCAGATATTGATGAACCTTGCAACAAATGCAAGGGATGCAATGCCTAATGGAGGGAAGATAACTATAGGCACATCCCTATACGAGATTAATGGTGAATTTATCAGGACATACGGATATGGCAATCCGGGGAGTTATGCCATGATAAGCTTTGCTGATACAGGTATCGGCATGGATGAAGAGACAATAAAAAAGATATTTGAGCCATTCTTTACTACGAAGGGTCTTGGAAAGGGGACAGGGCTTGGGTTGTCAATATCATACGGCATTATCAAACAGCACAATGGTTTTATTAATGTCTTTAGTGAGCTCGGCAATGGAACCGAGTTTAACATATATCTGCCATTGACAACTCAAGAGGCTAAAGAAAGAAAACCGATAGAGGTTATTACCACTATTAGTGGAAGTGAGACACTTCTTCTTGTAGAGGATAATTCACTTGTAAGAGATACTACGAGAGTAATACTTGAAGAGTATGGATATAAAGTCATAGAGGCTGTTGATGGAGAGGATGCAGTCCAAAAGTTTAATAAAAATAAGGATAATATAAAACTCATTATATCCGATATGATAATGCCAAAAAAGAGTGGGAAAGAGGTTTATGAAGAGATTAAAAAGATAAGTCCTGATGTTAAGGTCATTTTTGTAAGCGGATATACAGCAGATCAAATAAAGACGAAGGATATAAGCGAGGATGGGATAAGTCTTTTATTTAAACCTATCACCCCAAATAAACTTTTAAAGAAAGTGAGGGAGGTAATTGACAGCCCGAATAATCCGAAATTTGGGTTAAAGGCTTAGGGCAACTCTAATTGCATCATTTAGTTGTTGAACCTTTTCAGCAGAAAGTGAGCCGATATAATGAGTCAGAGATATTTTTGGAATGCTGACGAGTTCATCACAGTGAATGCTGCTCTCGTGTTTTAAACCTTCTTCAATCCCCACCCTTACTTGAGTAGACAGTCCATCATAACTTGAATAAATAGATGCACAAATTAGGGTAGAAAACCTTGAATCAATAAGCACCTGACGGCTCACTACAACAAATACACGATATTTTTTAGGGTCATGAGAAATACCTTTATATACACGATAAAGTTCCCCTCTCCTCATGAATTTATCTGATAAGACAGAACATCACCTGCCTCTTTATTGAGTTCATTTGCTTTTTTGTTGAGGATATCAAGGTCTTTCAAATCCCTTTTTCTTTGTGCCTGCCTTTCAATGAAATCTCTTACTGCCTCCTCAATGAATTCTGACCTGTTCTTTTGCTCGCCAAATAATTCATCAATGCTTTTAATCAGTTCTTCTGAGAGGGTTATAGATGTCTTGACTTTCATATCACTTAACATACTACCTTTATCTTGTTTCGTCAAGTATTTTTTGACCTCTCCTCTTCTTTTAACACCTTTTTGAGGACTTTGCCAATGAGGCTCTTTGGAAGCTCTTTTCTGAATTCAACCTTTTTAGGGACTTTATATTTTGTCAGATTAGCCGTGCAATAACTGATAATCTCGTCTTCATCTGCTGATTCTCCATCTTTTAATGACTTAAAAAATTGACAAAGATTAATTTAAAACTTGACTTTTTTATTCTTTAAAATTATTATTTACCTCAATTCTAAAAAATATCCAATGACCGAAATCTAAATGTTTAAAACAAGTGTTTAGAATTTAATAGTGAAGTAAAAAAAAATACTTTTTTGGAGGGAAATAATATGGCAATGAATATTACTCAGAAGGTTATAAAAAAGCACCTAGTTTCAGGGAGCATGACCCCAGGTGAAAAGATTGCAATAAAGATGGACCAGACACTTACACAGGATGCAACAGGGACTATGGCATATCTCCAGTTTGAGGCACTTGGAGTCCCGAGGGTTAAGACAAAACTATCAGTAAGTTATGTTGACCATAATACACTGCAAACAGATTTTATGAATATGGACGACCACAGATTCCTCCAGAGCATAGCTGCAAAATATGGGCTTTACTTCTCCCGGCCAGGTAATGGAATCTGCCATCAGGTTCACCTTGAGAGATTCGGTGTCCCGGGACAAACACTATTAGGCTCGGACAGCCATACACCTACATGCGGTGGTGTTGGAATGATTGCCATAGGTGCCGGCGGGCTTGATATTGCACTCGCAATGGGTGGGGACCCGTTTTACCTCTCCATGCCAAAGGTAGTCCTTGTAAAACTTACAGGTAAACTCCAGCCGTGGGTATCTGCAAAGGATATTATACTTGAGCTTTTGAGAAGGCTTACTGTTAAGGGCGGAGTCGGGAAGGTCATTGAATATGGTGGTCCGGGTGTAAAGACACTTTCAGTTCCTGAAAGAGCAACTATCACAAATATGGGTGCAGAGCTTGGTGCTACTACATCTATTTTCCCAAGTGATGAGGTAACAAAGGCATTCTTAAAGGCACAGAAGAGGGAGAAATCATGGAGCCGATTGGAGGCTGACCCGAATGCTTCTTATGATGAGGTTGTAGAATTGGATTTAAGCAAGATAGAGCCGATGGTTGCAAAACCACATTCCCCTGATAATGTCGTCCCTCTGAAAGAATTAGAGGGGACACCTGTCCAGCAGGTTGCAATAGGAAGCTGTACCAATTCATCATACAGGGATATGATGACTGTTGCTGCCGCATTAAAGGGTAAGACTGTCCATCCTGATGTAAGCCTTGTAATTGCCCCCGGTTCAAAGCAGGTGCTTGAGATGATAACAAAGAACGGCGGGCTTGCCAACATGATAGCCGCAGGTGCAAGGGTTCTTGAGAGTGCATGCGGGCCATGTATAGGAATGGGACAGGCTCCTTCAACAAAGAGTGTATCTTTAAGGACATTTAACAGGAATTTTGAAGGAAGAAGCGGCACAAAGGATGCGCAGGTTTATCTGGTAAGCCCTGAAGTAGCTGCCGCTGCGGCATTGAAAGGCGTCATAACCGACCCAAGAAAACTCGGAAAAAAATCTCCAAATATAAAGATGCCAAATACATTCATTGTAGATGATAATATGGTTGTCCAGCCTCTTCCACCAAAGAAGGCTGCTACTGTTGAAATAATAAGAGGACCTAATATAAAACCACTTCCGGAATTTAAGCCCCTCCCGAATATAATTCAGGGAAAGGTCATTATAAAAGTGGGTGATAATATTACTACAGACCATATAATGCCTGCAGGTGCAAAGATTCTTCCATTGAGGTCAAATATCCCTGCAATGGCAGAGCATGTCTTTTCACCTATCGACCCGGCATTCCCGAAGAGGGCAAAGGAGATGGGCGGGGGATTTGTAATAGGCGGCGCAAACTATGGACAGGGTTCAAGCCGTGAGCATGCAGCACTTGCACCTATGTATCTTGGCGTAAAGGCAGTTGTTACAAAATCCTTTGCGAGGATACATCTGGCAAATCTGATAAACTTCGGCATACTCCCGCTGACATTTGCAAATGAAAGTGATTATAATAATGTGGAACAAGGAGATGATTTGGAGCTTGATGTAACAGGTCTTGACGGAAAAAATCTTTTCATTAAAAATAAGACCAAAGGGGTGGATATAGCGGTAAAACATCCGCTGGTCGGCAGGGATATTGATATAATTAAGGCAGGCGGTTCACTTGGATATGTAAAGGCAAGAGGGTAAAGTAGTGCCATTTAAAACATTGATACTAACCTAAACACTAATAACTAAGAGGGGACTGGATGAGAAAGAAGATTACAATAGTAGGTGTAGGGCATGTTGGTGCTACAGCAGCTCAGCTTGCGGCATATAAAGAACTTGGAGATGTAGTCCTTATTGATATAATTGAAGGTGTTCCGCAGGGAAAAGGGCTTGATCTTCAGGAGTCCGCTCCATTAGAGCTTTTTGACTCTAATATCATAGGGACAAACGATTATAAGGATACTGCAAATTCAGATGTAGTGGTGATTACTGCGGGTGTTCCAAGAAAACCCGGCATGACCCGTGAAGACCTCCTGAATACAAATGTAAAAATCGTCAAGTCTGTAACAGAGCAGTTGGTTAAATATTCTCCGAATGCCTTTGTTATTATAGTTTCTAACCCATTGGATGCGATGTGCTATGTGGCAATGAAGGTTGGAAATATTTCACGGCACAGGATAATAGGCTTATCAGGTGTCCTTGATTCTGCCCGAATGAGGGCATTTATCGCTATGGAGCTTAAGGTTTCTATGGATGATGTCCATGCAATGGTTATGGGACTTCACGGAGATTCAATGGTTCCGCTTCCAAGGTATTCCACAATATCTGGAATTTCTATTACTGAATTTATGAGTAAAGAAAAGATTGAAAAGATAATTGAAAGGACAAAAAATGGAGGAGGCGAGATAGTAAATTTTCTTAAAACAGGGAGTGCCTATTATGCCCCTGGCTCTGCAATAGTTCAGATGATTGAATCAATTCTTAAAGATAAGAAGAGAATTCTGCCGTGTGCGGCATATCTTGACGGCGAATATGGAATAAAAGGCGTATTCATGGGAGTCCCTCTCAAACTTGGCATCAAGGGGATAGAAGAGATTATTCAGTTAAAACTGACAGATGACGAGATGGCTTCTCTCCATAAATCGGCAGATGAAGGGAAAAAGACCATAAGCCAGATAAAGTTGTAATCACTTTGCCTCCACGACTTTTTCTACCTCTAAATCAAGTTCATAAGGGCTGTCGTTTTCTCTTGAAACTTTTCCCTTAAGAGTAACAACTTTACCTACATACTTTTCCAGTTGTAATGCCTGTTTGCCCTTTATATAGTAAATCTTGCTCTTTTTTCTCTGTATCTTTAAAGGCACCAACTGAAGGTCCTGATATTTCCAGAAAAGAAGTCTGCCTGTTACAAATATAGACGGATTTGATGCCAATGCCTTTCTGTTTTGAAGATTTGTCGCCTTCAGGAAAATAGGCAGGTCATTTTTTTTAATAACCAGCATATGATAGTAAATGGATTTCCGCGGCGGAATATCGTAATTCCTTCGTATATGACTGTAATCTATTCTTATTTCTAACTTCTTTTCCGTCTCGTTTTTGAATACACCTTTTACATTCAATGTATAATTATCCATAGGCTGTGTCAGAATGGCAATCAGCATTAAGTCATTAAAATTTATTTTTGAAAGTTCTCTTTCAAGGGCAGTTACCTTATCAAAGACAATATAATTTCTGATTCTCTTAAAGTCATTTATTAAATATTCTAATCCCGCCTTTGACCTGATGATTTTAACATAAGGGGGTGTGTTTTCACTTGTACCTATGATATTGGTCTTCAATGAATCATTAATCTCTTTTATTACTGCTATTTTCTTTTCTTCTGCTAATGCCGGAGCATAAAAAGGTAATAAACAGAGAATCAGCAGCAGAATTTTGTAGTATCTACAGCTCATAAAACAATAGTAACTTATAATAAATTTTCGGTCAATATTATTAGAATTAAGGAAAAACTATTTGCAAGTTGAAATCAAAAGATATATATTTTAACCGTGCTGAATAACTTTTTTAATCCAAAATCTGTGGCAGTCCTGGGGGCTTCTGAGGCAAAGGGGAAGGTAGGTTATGCAGTTATAAAAAATATAATTGATTTTGGTTTTTTAGGCAAAATCTACCCTGTAAACCCCAAGGCAAATACTATCCTCGGCATCCCTGCCTATCCTGCTATAACAGATATTAAAGATAAAATAGATTTATGTGTAATGGTTATACCGCCGAAGGCAATACTTGAGTCTATTGAACCCTGCGGCAAAATGAGTATAAATTCTATTGTAGTAATATCGGCAGGATTTAAGGAGACAGGCACCGAGGGGGCAAAATTAGAGCGTGAATTGATAGATAGGGCAAGAAAATGGAATATAAGGATAATTGGCCCGAATTGTCTGGGGATAGTAAGCACCCCGGCAAGGCTCAATGCAACATTTGCTGCAAAAGTTCCACCCACAGGCAATATATCCATACTCTCTCAGTCAGGGGCAATACTTACAGCTATAATTGACTATGCAATAGCTGAAAATGCAGGTTTTTCAAAGATGATTAGCCTCGGCAATGAGGCGGATGTGACTGAATCGGAAATATTAAAATTCTTAGGGGATGACCCTGATACAGCCGTTATTGCCGGCTATTTAGAGGGGGTTAAGAACGGCTCCGAGTTTCTCTCTGTAACTAAAGGTATTTCAAAGAGAAAACCTATAATAATTCTTAAATCAGGAAATTCCAACGCTGGTGCAAGGGCTGTATCATCACATACAGGGACACTTGCAGGGATGGAAAAGGCATTTAATGCGGCTTTTATCAAATCTTCCATCATCAGGGCAGATACGATTGAAGACCTGCTGACCTTTTCAAAGGCATTTTCATGCCAGCCCGTGCCAAAAGGGGATAGGCTGGCTATCATTACAAATGCTGGGGGTCCTGGCATTCTGTCAGCCGATGCCTGTGAAAAATCAGGAGTTAAAATAGCATCATTCGGCGACAATACAATAAAAAAATTGAGAGAATCTCTTCCTCCAATATGCTCAATATATAATCCAGTTGATGTTGTAGGGGATGCAGATTCAAAGAGGTATAATGCCGCTTTGTCGTCTGTTATTGAGGATGAGGGTGTAGATGGGATACTCACAATACTCACGCCTCAGGAGATGACAGATGCAGTAGGGACTGCAGAAATAATAGTTGAAATATCCAAAAAATTCAATAAACCAATATTCACATCCTTTATGGGAAAAGAGGCGGTAAAGGAAGGGGTTGCACTTCTTGATAAAAATAGAATTCCTAACCTTTTTTTTCCAGAAAAGGCGATTAGATGTTTTAAGACAATGGCTTCCTATAGGAAGGAATTGAATAGGACTGTCAGCATAGAAACATCATACAGTTTTAATAAAGTAAAGGCTAAAGAAACATTGGCTAACTATATGAAAAAACAGATTTATACACTTGGACATGAGGAATCAAAGGATATGCTTCTATCTTATGGTTTTACACTCCCCAAAAATACCCTTGCAAGAAATTCGGAAGAGGCTATAATCTTCTCTGATGAGATAGGTTATCCGGTTGCGATGAAGATTGTCTCGCCGGATATTCTCCATAAATCAGATGTTGGAGGGGTTGCAGTCAGGCTTAAAGATAAGGAAGAAGTAAAGAATGCGTTTGAGAGGATGATGTTAAGCGTAAAGCGGTATATGCCCAATGCATTTATAGCAGGGGTTTCAATACAGGAGATGATTACAGACGGAAAAGAGGTTATAGTAGGCTTTACACGAGACCCCTCTTTTGGGCCAATGCTGATGTTTGGGCTTGGCGGCATATATGTGGAGGTCTTAAAGGATGTATCTTTCAGGCTCTGTCCTGTAGATAAAAATGAAGCGAATGATATGGTTTCAGAGATTAAATCTTTTCCCCTCCTTAAAGGGGTGAGGGGGGAGAAGGCAGGTGACATGGAGTCTCTGCAGGATGCAATAATAAGGTTCTCACATCTCGCCTCTGATTTTCCTGAGCTTCTTGAGGGGGAAATAAATCCACTCCTTGTAAGGCCTCAGGGGATGGGTGTTGTAGCAATAGACAGCAGATTTAGAATACAGGAAGAACAATAAATTTAGCCACGGACTTACACAGATTTTAAAAAGATTTAAAAATAAATAAGTCAGTGAAAGTCTGTGGCTAAAAATCAGGAGGTTATATGAAATCAATATTTATCAATTCAATTGGTGTTAAATCAGGAAAGAGTTTACTTGCATGGGCACTTGGACTCATATTTGAAAAGGAAGGACTCAAGGTAGGCTATTTTAAGCCTGTAGGTGTCCGGCCTGAGGTTGTTGACGGTGTCCTTACAGACCATGATGCCCATCTCATGAAGAATGTCCTCAAACTCAAAGACCCTTATCATCTTATATGTCCTGTTGTGCTTAACCATGATACGATATTTGCTATCTTCAGGAGAAAAGTTGGGAGTGTTTTAAAGGAGATTGAAGATTCTTACAGAAAATTATCAATTGACAAGGACATAGTCATCATAAAGGGTGGAAACAGCTTTTTTGAGGGGAGTATAGTCGGTGCAAATGGTGTAACCCTTACAAAGGTTTTAAATACAAAAGTATTGCTTGTTGACAGGTTTGTCAGTGATGTGACATTTGTTGATAATGTAAGATTTATAAAAGAACTGCTCGGAGATAGACTACAGGGCGTGATTATTACACAGGTTATGCCTGAAAAGATAGATTATGTTAATAATGTTGTAATGCCTTTTATTGAAGGGGATGGGATTCCTGTGTATGGTGCCATACCTGAAGATAAATTCCTTGGGGCTATAAGTATAAGGAAGGCATGTGAGGTAGTGGCAGGGGAGGTTATATCCTGCAAGGACAGACTTGAAGAGCTGGCGACAAACTATGTTATAGGGGCAATGGATTTAGAGCTTGCAATAAATTATTTCAGGAGGATAAACAACAAGATAGTAATTACAGGTGCCGACAGGTCAGATTTACAGATTGCTGCAATGGAGACATCTACAAAGGGGATAATCCTTACAGGGGGCAGATACCCGAA